>MDTG01056698.1_pt1 | contig 47575 bp, 43 predicted proteins | sample 811421 | NCBI WGS metagenome assembly MDTG01 (sample SAMN05326645, study PRJNA326480) | marine metagenome | isolation source: seawater | place: Pacific Ocean: South East | collected 2011 | reverse complement strand
GGAAATGATGTGCCGCAAGGCGAGGTCGGCGAGATTATCATGCGCGGCGGCTCGATTATGAAAGGCTATTGGAACAAGCCCGATGCCACGACAGAGGCTGTCAAAGAGGGCTGGTTTTATTCTGGCGATGCCGGTTTTCTCGATGAAGAAGGATATGTTTTTATCCATGACCGCGTCAAAGATATGATTGTGTCGGGTGGCGAAAACGTCTATCCGGCGGAAGTAGAAAACGCGCTTTTTGCCCATCCCGATATTGCCGATGTGGCGGTGATTGGCGTGCCGAGCGAAAAATGGGGCGAGGCGGTGAAAGCTTGCGTCGTTATGGCCGAGGGAAAAAGCCTCAGCGAAGACGAGATTATCGCTTTTGCGCGCGAGCGCATTGCCGGTTATAAATTACCCAAATCGGTTGATTTTATTGACGCCTTGCCGCGCAACCCATCGGGTAAAATTTTGCGCCGCGAATTGCGCGAACCTTATTGGGAAGGCCAAGATCGCCGCGTCGGCTAGAATTAGCGCGGCACTTTCAGCTTATTGTTAAGCGCTTTTCTTTGCCGCTGCATTTCGGCATCGCTATGACCGAGACGGCTTTGCAGCCAATCTTCGATAATGTCGATTTGGCTGGTGCCGAGGGCGCCGATTTGTCCTTCGATCAAACGGCGCAATACAATATCTTCCAGCGTCATAGCCATTTCATCGCTGACCGCAAACGTAATGCGCGCGGCCAATAAATCATCTTTCAATTTGGCCAGCCCACTTGTATCAGCCGCCATCATCGCAGGCAGTAAGCGGCCATAAAGGCGGCTCATCAAATCAATACTGGCAGTGTCATGTTTTGGATATGCGGCGCGCATTGCATCCATAAAGCAGCCCAAATCATCACGCGGCGAACATGCCAGTGCGGTGAGATGGCTGCGGCAGGCAGTCGGTTTGGCATCCAGTTTTTGCATGGCCAAATCGACCACTTGCTCGGCCAAGCGGCGCGCCGTTGTCCATTTGCCGCCCAATGCCGAAATCATGCCGTTCACGCCGCCCTGCTCGGCATGGTCATAAATTTCACTGCCGCGGCTCAACCCATAAGTGGAATTGGGCCTGTCGCCCATATCGGCGACCAATGGGCGCAAACCGATATAGGCATGGATCACGTCTTTGCGCGTCAGCTTGGCATCGGGTAAGGCGCGATTGGCTTTGTTGAGAAGCGTGTCAATGTCAGTTTTGCTGACCCGCACCTTATCGGGGGCATCGTCAAATTTGGCGTCGGTTGTAGCCAATAGGCTCTTGCCCATATAGGGGGTGATGAACAAATGCTCATCGTCAAGCGGCATGGCCAAAGCCGCGCCGCGCGTTAAATTTCGGGTAATGATATGGATGCCCTTAGATCGTATCAGGCTTTTGCCCGGCGGCGTTTTATCGGCTGCGCTCATAATATGGTCGGCCCATGGGCCAGCGGCATTAATTATTATGGCGGCGCGCAGTTCAAGATTTTTGCGCGACAGGCGATCTTTGACTCGAACCCCGACACAGCGATTGTCTTCAATCAAAAAATCACGCGCTTCGGCATGATTGACGGCCACCGCACCGGCTGACATGGCGCTGCGGATAAGCGCCAAACAAAGGCGCTCGGGCGACAACATTTGTCCGTCATGGTAAAGCAGACCCGCCGTCAGCTTCGCGCTCGCATCACCCGCTTTGCCCGGCAATTGGCGCGGCAACTCGGGGATAAGCCCCAAAGTTTGCGCCACCGTCATGGTGCGATAGCCCGACATTTTCTGCATTGCATCGACGCCTCGATTGCGGTCGAAAGCAAGCCAGTCATAAAGGCTGAGACCCAGCCCCAAAGTCAGGCGCGACGGTTTCTGATGGCTATAGCTGGGTATGGCAAAGGCCAACGGATGCACCAAATGCTTGGCCATGCGGCTCCAATGGCGGCGTTCGCGCAAGCCCTCACGCACCAGCTTAATTTCGCCATTGGCCAAATAGCGCAAACCGCCATGCATCAGCTTGGTTGAACCGGCAGAAGTCGCACCGCCAAAATCATCCTTATCGATCAATGCAACACGAAGCCCACGCAAAGAAGCGTCAAAGGCGATGGTCGCGCCGGTCGCGCCGCCACCAATAATGGCAAGGTCGAAAGCGGCCGAGGCGAGAGCGTCAAAATTACGTTGCATGGTAAACCCAAAACCGGCTTTGCTGAGGTCGAATTTAAGGGCAGTATAAACCAAGAAATAGGGAAAGGGGCACGAAAATGGCTTTCGCACATGCCAATGGGCTGAAGTTGTGTTACGAGGTTTTTGAAGCAGCGGAAAAAAGCGTGCCCATGCCGCTTATTCTTATTCGCGGCTTGGGCACGCAAATGGTGCAGTGGCCGCCTGCTTTTATCGAATATTTTACCGCTGCAGGTCTCGACGTGATTGTTTTTGACAATCGCGATGTCGGCGAAAGCGACAAGCTTGATGCAGCCGGTATCCCTGATTTAATGGCGCTGATGGCTGGTGCCGAGGCCGGAGCCAGCTTTCCCGTGCCTTACGGCTTGGCCGATATGGCGGAGGATGTGATCGGGCTGATGGATGCCCTGGCCATTGCAAAGGCGCATATTTGGGGCATGTCATTGGGCGGCATGGTGGCGCAACATTTGGCGTTTTCGCATGCGACGCGCATCGGTAAAGTCATTTGCGTCATGTCAACTTCGGGTGATGCGTCTTTGCCGACACCGGCGACCGGCGAACTGACCCCGCCCGATAATGATGATGAAGGCGAGCTGATCGATTATATGACCGAAAACCTAGCCCAGCATGCCAGCCCGTCTTTTCCGACGCCGCTTGAAACGCGGCGCGCTTTGGCGACGAAAATCATTCAGCGCTGCTGGCACCCGCAAGGGGTCATCCGTCAAATGGCGGCGGCCCTGGCCGACGGGTCGCGCACACAAAGGCTGAAAGAGATTAGGCTGCCCTTTATGGTCATTCACGGCGATGCCGATACCCTGATCGATATTTCTTGCGGGCGCCATATTGCTGACACCGTTCCGGGCGCGGTTTGGCGGCCGGTCACCGGCATGGGGCATGATATCGGCCTCGGCCTTGAAGATGAGATTGGCCCCGATGTGCTGGCTTTTCTCGGTCTCACTTAAGGCGCGTGACGAAAAGCGGCCATCTTGACAAAAATCGCCGCGCTGGCTCTATTGTCGCAAATAAGTTGGGAGAAACATCATGTCTGTATGCATTGTTGGCTGGGGTCACACCAAATTCGGAAAATTGGAAGGTCAGGGGCTGGAAGCGCTTTTGGTAGCCGCTGCCAATGATGCTTTGGCCGATGCCGATATCGGCGCAGAAGAGATTGATGCAATTTATGTCGCTACTTTCAATGCCGGCATGTCGGAACAAGATTTTATCTCCTCTTTGGCTTTGCAGATTGATGAGGCATTTCGCTTCACCCCGTCAACGCGGGTTGAAAATGCTTGCGGCTCCGGCTCGGCGGCGGTGTTTCAAGCGGCCAATATGATTGAAAGCGGGCGTGCGCGCCGCGTGCTGGCCATTGGCGTTGAAAAAATGACGCATTTATCGAGCGGTGATGTCGGACGTTGTCTGTCGCGCGCTTCTTATATGCCGGAGGAGGGTCATGAAGGCTTGACGTTTCCCGGCATTTTCGGCGTTATTGCCAGCAGATATTTCCAGCAATATGGTGACCAGTCAGACGCGCTGGCAAAAATCGCCTCTAAAAACCATGCCAATGGCGCGGTCAATCCTTTGGCGCATATGCAAAAGGATTTCGGTTATGATTTTTGCCGCACTGAGAGCGACAAAAACCCGATCGTCGCCGGCCCCTTGAAGCGCACTGATTGCTCAATGATTTCAGATGGCGCGGCGGCGATTGTCTTGACCGATGAAGACACGGCGCAAAGCCACGACAAGGCCATTGTCTTTCGCGCGCGCGCGCAAGCTAATGATTTTCTGCCGATGAGCAAGCGCGATGTCACGGCTTTTGACGGCCCTGCTAATGCATGGAAGAAAGGACTGGCGGAAGCCGGCCTCGGTTTGGAGGATATGTCTTTAGTTGAAACGCATGACTGTTTCACCATAGCCGAACTAATTCAATATGAAGCCATGGGGCTGACGCAAGCGGGCAAGGGGGCTGCAGCTTTGCAAGACGGCACGGTCTATAAGGACGGCAAACTGCCGGTCAATCCGTCGGGCGGGCTGAAAGCCAAAGGCCATCCGGTTGGGGCGACGGGTGTTTCCATGCATGTTATGGCGGCGCGTCAACTCATGGATGATGCCGGTGAGATGCAGGTCAAAAACGCTAAACTGGCCGGGGTATTCAATATGGGTGGCGCGGCAGTCGCCAATTATCTATCCATATTGGAGCGTGTTAAATAAGCTTATTTGGCGTTTTCTTTCAAGTAAGCAATGACATCATTGCGGTCTTTTTCTTTTCTGAGACCGGCGAAAGCCATGCGTCCGCCTTTTACGACTTTACGCGGGCTTTCCAAATACGCATCAAGATTTTCTTCCGACCAAATTTTTGCCGTGGCAGCATATTTTACCATGGCTTTGGAATATTTATAATCGGCAATGGCGCCAATGTCTCGCCCGATAATGCCATTAAGCTGGGGGCCGACGCGGTTTTTCGCGCCTTCGCCAATCATGTGGCACGATACGCATTTTTTGTAAACTTTCGCGCCTTTTTCGGCATCACCGGCTTGGCTCGGCAGGGTGAAAATGGTGAGCATGGCTGCGGCAGCAAAATATTTGTGCAATAAGCGCATGAGACATCTCCTTATCAGTGATACTGATATAGGTGTTTTGGCGCACTCTGCCAAGCGGCGGGCAAGTGGCAAGCAGCCGCATGGATGCGGTCAGGGAACAAGCCAGTTTTGCGTGCCGTTTTCAAAATCAAACATCGCACGGCGATGGCCGCGTGCTGCCAAATAAAGCCATTCCATGCGCAAAATATGAGCGGCCACAGGCACAAAATGCACTTCGCCATCTTGGCTGGCCGCCGTATCAAATTGCACTTGCGCCGGGTTTTCAATGACACTGCCCGGGCTTTGCGTCACTTGATAACATTCGCGGCTCATCGGTCGCGTAGCTTCCCATGCTGCATCAAACGCGTCGCCTGACAGCATTTCCAGCTGCACCGCCAAGCGCAATTGTATTTTCGCCCCGGCATCATAAAAATGCATGGCGGCGAGCGGATTCTTCTGCAATTCGGCGATTTTGCTGGAGCGCCGATCGGTATGAAAACGCAAAGTCTTGGCGCCGGTCTCGCAGCCGCGTAGTACCACAGTGCGGATGGTTGGGCTGCCATTGGCTGCAATAGTGGCAATGCTGGGCGTATGAAAAGCGCTTTTGCGGTCTTTTACGCCGCGCTCCAGCATTGACCAGCCATAGGCGCAACTGGCCTCCAAATCATCATAACAGGCCAAAAGCGGGGCGCCGGTTTTTGCTTTATTGCTCGGCTTGCGGTCAAATTTAGTATTACTCATGAAATTGATATAGCGCGCGCGGCTCGGGTGACCAAATATCCGTCGCGCTTTGTGCTCTTAGCTCTGGTCTTTTGCCCGACAAAGGCGCAGAATCAGAAAATCGAATCACTTAAGGGAGTGTTCCATGCGCATAATTCATCTTGCTTTTTTGCTCGCCGTGACACCGTTTGCGGCGGCGCAGGCGCAAAATTATGTCGGCATTAGCGGCGGGCTGATGAGCTATTCGGCCGGAAATGTGGAAATGGATAGCCAAGGCTTTACGGTTGTCGCTGGAGGCCAATTTGACCCGCTTATCGCCATAGAATTTTCCTACACATCGCATGCCAGTGTTGAGGTCAGCGGGCCTCAAAATGGAGATTATAAAGCTTCCGTCATGGCGCTGTCAGGCATATTGCGCTCGCCCGGCGAGGGCTTTGAGCCGTTTTTACGCCTTGGTTTTGCGCGCGGGGACGCCGATATTAGTGGCTCAAATATGGACGGTAAGGAAGACGGCATTATTTTCGGCCTCGGCGCCGATGTCAGCCTTAATTACAATTCATCTTTGCGACTTGAATATGTCGAAACCGATTTGGATGGGGCAGAAAGCGACCGTCTGAGTTTTGGCACAATCTATCGTTTCTAGGCGACAGGTTTATGATCCCGGGAGGATTCGAACCTCCGACCCCCGGATTAGGAATCCGGTGCTCTATCCGACTGAGCTACGGGACCATGAGCTGAAAATAGCCGCGTCAATTCCATTCGTCCAGCATCCCCTTGACCTCGTCGCGGGAAACGGGTCACCTAGGCATATGAAACGGCGCTTCCGACATATTTTCAGGGTGACCCATGCACTGGCGCTTATGCTGCCATTGGCAGCTTGTGGTGGGATTACGCTGATGAGCGAAGCCGATGAAGCGAAAATCGGCGCGCAGCAACACCCGAATATTATCCGCGAATATGGCGGCGTTTATGAAAATGTCAAATTGACCGCCTATGTCGAAGCGGTGATGGCACGCATTGGTCAATCCTCCGACCGCCCTGATATTGCCTATCGTATTACCATTCTTGATACACCCATGGTCAATGCCTTTGCCTTGCCCGGCGGTTATACTTATGTCACGCGTGGGCTGTTGGCTTTGGCCGATAATGAAGCCGAATTGGCCGGTGTCATCGGTCATGAAATTGCTCATGTCACGGCACGCCATGGTGCGCGTCGCCATACGGCAGCCGTCGGCACGGCGGTGGTGGCCGGTGTTCTTGGGGTAGTGTTGAATGCGCGCACCGGTATCGATACGCGCATGACGGGAGACCTCATCAACGTCGGCGGCTCGGCTATATTGGCCGGCTATAGTCGCGACAATGAATATGAGGCCGATAATTTGGGTATAAAAGCCATGTCGCGCGCCGGATATGAACCACAGGCGCAAGCGGAATTATTGCAGTCCCTGGCCGCGTTTTCGACCTATCAAAGCGGCGGCAAAGAAACCAAAGCAAGCTGGTTCTCGACGCATCCGAATAATCAAGCGCGCATTGCCAAGGCGCGCGAAAAGGCTGATGCGGCGGCGCGGAACATGACCGAGCTCGGGCAAATCGGCACCGATCGACATTTGCAAATGATTGACGGCATGGTGTTTGGCGATAGCGCGCGCCACGGCATTGTGCGCGGCCAAAGATTTGAGCACAGCGCACTGGCTTTACGCTTTGATGTGCCGCGCGGCTTTGCTTTGAAAAATGGAATGCGCCGCGTCACCGCAACGAATGCAAATAAGGTGCAAATTATTTTCGACATTGATGCGCGAATTGCCAATGAAACGCCGGAAGCCTATATGCGCTCAACATGGGCGGCCGGGCAAAAACTGAGTGGTTTTCAAAATTTGAGCATTGACGGCAAGGCCGCAGCCCTGGGCATCATGAAGACGCAAAACGGCAGCGCCGTTCTATTGGCGATTGATGGCGGCCCCAAAAAAATTATGCGTTTCGGTGTGCTTGCCCCGCGCGGGCAAGACAGTGCTGCCGAGGCAGCCATGGCCAGCCTGCGTCGCAAAATTGACTTTTTGACACAGCCACAAGCGGCTGCCATTCGTCCCTATCGTTTGCGCATTGTTACAGTGAAAGAGGGTGAGAGCGTAACGTCTCTGGCGCGCAAAATGCGTTTTGATCCTGCCGACGGCAATATGGACAAGCTTGGTCTGTTCAGGGTTTTAAACGGACTTGGTGAAAATGATCGCCTGGCGGCCGGCTCGCGGGTCAAAGTGATTACCGATTAAAGCTATAACAATCCAGCGTGACGCGGGTCACCATCGGTCTTGGTCAATAAAACACCGCGCAATTTGCCCAATGCTTCATGTTCAATTTGCCGCACGCGCTCTTTGGATATGCCCAATGTCTTGCCTAAAGATTCCAGCGTCACGGTTTCTTCGGCTAAGCGACGGGCGCGAATTATCGTCATTTCACGGTCGCTCAATTCGGTCATGGCTTCGGCAATCCAGCGCAGCTTTTGGCGGCTATCCAGGCGATTGGCGACGGTGGCATCGGGCAGGGCACGCTCGCAGACCAGGAAATCTTGCCATTCGGTGACGCCGCCTTCGCCGGAGCGATCGGAAATGGTTGCGTTGAGCGAGCGGTCATTGGCCTCCATGCGCCCTTCCATATTTTCGACATCTTCCATGCGCACGCCCAATTCGCGCGCTACATAGGTGCGGCTTTCTGTTGTCATATTGGCACCGATATCATTAATCCGGGCGCGCAAACGCCGCATATTGAAAAACAGTGATTTTTGCGCCGAGGTGGTTCCAGTGCGGACAATCGACCAATTGCGCAGCACATAATCTTGGATTTGCGAACGAATCCACCAGCCGGCATAGGTTGAAAAGCGCACTTCACGGTCCGGGTCAAAGCGGTCGGCCGCTTGCATCAAGCCAATATTGCCTTCTTGCACCAAATCACCCATGGGCAGGCCGTAATTTCTAAACTTGGCGGCAATGGCAACAACCAAGCGCACATGCGCCGAAGTCAGTTCGTGCAAGGCTTTTTCATCGCGCTTGTCTTTCCATAGCCGTGCCAATTTCTGCTCGTGTTCGGGCTCGAGCATAGGCAGTTTCATCGCTTTTTTGATGAATTTGCGGCCTGATTGAACGGTTTCGCGTGTATCGATATGTGCCATTTTGCATACCTCCGTAGAAGATACGCAAACAGGCCGCGATTGGTTCACGGGAACTTTTTCGGTTACGCCGTTAATGTGAAGACATTAAGCGGCATCAGAGCCGGGTTGGCGTCGCGCGCCGCCCGTGGTTTTGGCCAAAATGGCCTCCAATTTGACAATGGCGGCATCTTCCGTAGTTTTCTCAATCGTTGCCACTTCGCGCGCCATGCGTTCCAGCGCCGCTTCGTAAAGCTGGCGTTCGGAATAGCTTTGTTCGGGTTGGTTTTCGTTGCGAAACAAGTCGCGCACCACTTCGGCAATGGCGATCAAATCACCGCTATTAATTTTGGCTTCATATTCTTGTGCACGGCGCGACCACATGGTGCGTTTGATACGCGCGCGCCCTTTCAGCGTCCGAATGGCCCCGTCCATCACCTTATTATCGGCCAATTTGCGCATGCCGGTCTGCTCGGCTTTATTGATCGGCACGCGCAGCACCATTTTTTCCTTTTCGAAATTAATCACGAAAAGCTCTAGGCTCATGCCGGCAATTTCTTGCTCGCTGATCTCGATGATCAGGCCGACACCATGCGCCGGATAAACGATATGTTCATTGACGCGGAAACCCAAAGCTGAGCGGCGCACCACCTCTTTGGCGGCCGCTTTTTTGACCGTAGCCTTTTTGGCGGGGGGTTTTTTCGTCGCTGTTTTCTTGGCAACAGGCTTTTTCGCCGGCGCTTTTTTCGCCGGCGGTTTTTTGGCAACAGTCTTTTTCGCTGGCGCTTTTTTCGCCGGTGGTTTTTTGGCAACAGTCTTTTTGGCAGGCGCTTTTTTCGCTGCGGCTTTACCTGCCGCCGGTTTTTGGGGCGCTGTTTTTTTCTTGGTTGGCATAAATGCTCCTATTGTCGACAGAAAGAGCGGAACCGCGCTGTGGCGAACTCACGAACTAGAAAAACGTCAACTTTTCCAACTATATCACAAAATACGGGTTTTCCCAAATGCGGGGCGGAAATCCGCCTATCCGTCGCCCATGCCCGGGCTTTCGGAAAAATGTTTGGCAAATTTGTCGGCCTTTTGCAGCCAATCATCGGCATCGGCCGGTGCGTCTTTGCGCATGGTGATATTGGGCCAAATATCGGCAAATTTGGTGTTTATCTCGAGCCATCTTTCCAGCCCGCCTTCTGTGTCTGCCTTAATCGCATCGGCCGGACATTCGGGCTCGCATACACCACAATCAATGCATTCATCAGGGTGGATGACCAGCATGTTTTCGCCTTCGTAAAAACAATCAACTGGGCACACTTCGACGCAATCAGTATATTTACACTTAATGCATTCTTCGGTGACGATATAGGTCATTGATTACCCGTCTCTGTCGTCGCCTCGGCTCTTTTTCGCGCAAGGCCTGTTTCTTGGTCCGTGACGTGAATGAGCCCGGCGACGCGGCGCATGAGGTTGGCCTCATAATCGTCAACCACGCCATCGGCCAAAACGATTTGCCAAAGCAATTCAATCAGCATGAGTTTATGCGGTTTACCGAAATGGCTGTTAATGCGGTGGGTAAATTGGAACAAATCACTGGCCTCATCAGCTGCTTGTTTGGCTTCTTTAATGAGCTGGTTGGCTGCTTCCTGCGTAAGCCCGAAATGCGGCCCGACCAAGCGCAATAAAAGCTGCGCCTCGTGATTGTCAAATTCGCCGTCGATTTGTGCGGCGCGCACCAAGAGGGCGGCCGCAGCAATATGCAGCGCATCTGATTGCGGCGCGCTGTTTTCTGCTACAGGTTCGGTAAACATAGATTTCATTTTTTTCAACATAGCGACTGTCTAGCCGCTTGGCGAAAAGCTTGCAATGCTTGTTTTGTCGCAATGTGATGCACGGCTCAGCCAATGTGACCTTTGCCGGTAAATTGGTTTTCAGCACGACGTTGTTTTTTGGTCGGACGGCCACTGCCGGCTTCTCGAAACGCTGCTTGTTCGATAATTTTTCCTTCGCGTTTGCGCGGTTGGGGCGGGTCACGATCAATATAGAGCGCTTGCGCTTCTGCAGCCGGGCCCCGTCGCGTGCTCAGCGCCACCACTTCAATGAGACGAATATGACGATTGAGCGGGAAGGTCAGCACATCGCCGACGCGAATGCTGGCCGATGCGCGCGTTTGTTTTTGCCCGTTAATGCGAATATTGCCGGCTGCCGCTAGCTTGTTCGCCAAAGTGCGGGTTTTGAAAAACCGCGCATGCCAAAGCCATTTATCAATGCGCATGGCAGGGTAAGGGGGTTGTGCCATTAATGATTATGCCTCATCGGCCTTTTCGCCGCTCCGGTTCAATTGCTGCAACACGGCGAAAGGCGATGACGGGTCAGGCGACTTCTCGGCTCTGCCGCGACGTTCTTTTCCGGCCTTATGCGGTGTGCTTTTCCCGACCGCCTTTACATTTGACGATTTTTTGCCGCTCGGCTTTTTGCGCATATGACGGCTGCGTGGCGCCGGTCGCCATAAGGTTTTGACGATACTTGCCGCTTCGATCGGGGGCGTTTCGGGTGTATTGGCGTCCGCCTGTTGGGTGTTTTCTACCGCGTCATTTGTTGCGTCAGCTGCCCCCGTGTCCGCTATTTCTGCATCAGCGCCATTGGCGGCGGGCAATTGGGCGGTATCATTATGTGATACGTCGCCCTCAAGCTGCTGCGCGCGATAACCGAGCGCGGTCAAAATTTCGGCCAGTTCATCTGCGCCGCACCCCATAATCGACATCATCGCTTCATTGGCCTCAAAGCCTTGCCGGTTCTCAGACAAAAGCGGGCGAATAATATCGGCAAGGCGTTCCAACATATCGAAACGAATGACACGCGCGCGGCAGGTATAAAAACCCGCGGCGCGATAGAGCCAGCCGGGCAGCCGTTCGGGCGGGCAGGATGTGAGACCGGCGGCCGGTAATTGTGCCAGCATTGTTCCGAGCGGGCGCGGTTTTTCATCGCGTTGGGCGCGACGAGCATTATCTTCGAGCAGGCTCAACAAAGCCAAAAGCCGCGCCGGAGCCGGCTTTAGCAGGCTCGGCAAAAAAATATGATAAAAGCCGAAACGGACGCCGCATTGGCGCAACGTGGCCCGCAAATCTTGGTCCAGTTTGGCCAATAAATCGGCAATATCGCGGCGCGGCAAAACGCCTTTATTTTCGAGAAGTTGAAATGCCAGCCCGCGCGCCAAACCGCTTAATTCGGCATTTTGCAAATGTTTCAGCGGCATCAATTGCTGGTTGATGTGCAAGCGCAGCCAATCGGTCAGACGGTTTTGTGCTTGATGACGCATCTCTCCGACCAATGTTTCATCGGCGGCCAGTTCTACTTTTGGGGAAAGATATGCCAGCGGGTCGCCGTCGTGCCCGACAGAAATTTGAACATGGCCGACAATTGCATTGTCCCAGACAATTTCACCTTGATCAGTAAAGCTGAATTGATTGTCGGCGGCTAGCGATATGGCGTGCGCGCGTTGGCGCAGTGCTTCGCCGACCGCTTTTTCAACCGCTGCGCGCGCCGTTCCGCCGGGGGCCGATTTCAAGCGCGGGTCACGCTCGACATGCAGACCGTTCAATCGGCCCATATATTCCCCGGCAATGACAATATCACCATTGGCTTCTATTTCCGCCACAATGTCCTCTTTTCCCACCAAACGGCGCATCAGCGCCGAGGTTTTGCGGTCAACAAATTTCCCCATCAGCTTCATATGCAAAGCGTCAGACAGGCGCTCTTCAACCTTGTGGCTGGCTTCCTGCCAATGGCGCGGATCCGCCAGCCATTCATTGCGCTGCGCAATATAGGTCGAGGTGCGAATATGTGCCAGCCTTGTCGAGAGCGTATCCAAGTCGCCCTCAATGCGGTCGCAACGCTCAATTTGATGGCGCAGCCAATGTTCAGGGATAAACCCTTCGCCTTCCGATAGAAAGGCAAATATCTCGCCGACCAATGCGGCATGTTCGCCCATAGTGGTCTTGCGGAAATCGGGCATTTGCGCCACTTCCCATAATAGCCGCACGCGCCCCTCATCGCCCAGCCGGTCAAGCGTGGCCGGATCGCGGCTCAATAATTTGGCCGCTTGCACATCATCGGCAATCGGCGCGCGCACCAAGCCCGAGCGCGGCACCGGTTTTTCGAGGCTCAAAAGCAGCGCCTCCAACGATGAAAAATCGAGATTGGGATTGCGCCAATAAATCCCTTTAACCGGCTCAAAATTATGCGTCTCAATCTGTTCAATCAGCGCTTCGTCAAATTGCGGCACATCGGCGGTAACGCCAAAACTGCCATCGCTTTGATGGCGTCCGGCGCGACCGGCAATTTGTGCTAATTCGGCAGCGCTCAATTCGCGATGGCGGCGACCGTCAAATTTGCGCGTTTGGGCAAAGGCAACATGGTCGACATCCATATTGAGCCCCATGCCAATTGCATCGGTAGCGACCAGAAAATCCACCTCGCCCGATTGATACATGGCCACTTGCGCATTGCGCGTGCGCGGGCTTAGCCCACCCATCACCACGGCGGCTCCGCCCCGCTGCTGACGGATAATTTCGGCAATGGCATAGACATTATCGGCCGAAAAAGCGGCAATGGCGCTTCGCCGCGGCAGGCGCGATAATTTATGCGCGCCGCCCCACCCAAGACGAGAAAAGCGCGCCCGCGTTTCGATATTTTGCGTGTCCAGCAATTGCCGCAATATCGGCGCCATGGTGGCCGCGCCCAGCAAGAGCGTCTCTGAGGTGCCGCGCGCGTGCAAAATACGATCGGTAAAGACATGGCCGCGTTCTTCATCACCGGCCAACTGGCATTCATCAATTGCGATAAACTCAACTTCGCGGCTCACCGGCATGGCCTCGGTCGTGCAGATGAAATACCGCGCTTTCGGCGGCAGGATTTTCTCTTCGCCGGTCATCAGCGCAATATCGGCCTTATGCACACGGCCGAAATCGCCTTTCAGACAGCGGTCATAAACCTCGCGCGCTAAAAGCCGCAAGGGTAAGCCAATCATGCCGCTTTGGTGGGCCAGAAGGCGCTCCATGGCGAGATGGGTTTTGCCGGTATTGGTCGGCCCCAGAACCACTCGCAATTGAGGAGAAAAACCGCGATGAGACATTATTTTACCATGACCAAGCGGCGCGGCTTTGGCAAGCGAAAGCGGCCAATATGTGCTGTTTTTCCCGCATTTTATCGGGCTAGGCCGAATCGATTCGTCGAACAGATTAAAACCGACTCAAAAAACTCTTTAATCTCGAACAGTTAGAGAACGAAGCATGTCCGAATCAGTTACATAGTAGCCGTGCCGTTTCTGTTCACGCCTATATATTGTGGGTGCACTCTTTGCCGCGGCGCCGCTTATGACTTGCCAATAAAGTGCCACTTCGCCATGATAATCGACGAGTTCAGCGCATTTGGGAGGCGTTTTCATGGATTTTGCGATACCGGATGACATCCGCACCTATTTGGCCGCTTTGGATGATTTTATCGATAAGGAAATCGTGCCGCTGCAAATGCAGGATGACAATAACCGCTTTTTTGATCATCGCCGCGAACATGCGCGTACCGATTGGGACAATAACGGCTTGCCGCGCCCCGAATGGGAAGAGTTATTGCGCGAAATGCGCCGCCGCGCCGATAAAGCCGGTCATTTGCGTTTCGGCCTGCCGAAAGAATATGGCGGGGCGGACGGTTCCAATTTGGCGATGGCATGTATTCGCGAGCATTTGGCGCATAAGGGCTTGGGGCTGCACAATGATTTGCAAAATGAAAGTTCGATTGTCGGCAATTTCCCACAAGTGTTGATGTTTCGCGATTTCGGCACGCCTGAGCAGGCCGATGAATTCATTAATGGCATGCTGGCCGGCACGCATCGCATTTGCTTTGGTTTGACCGAACCCGATCACGGCTCCGATGCCACTTGGATGGAAACGCGCGGTGTACGCGAAACCCGCGACGGGGTTGATGGCTGGCTGCTCAATGGCGAAAAAATGTGGACCACCGGCATGCATGTGGCGAGCCATGTCATGTTGTTTGCCCGCACTTCGGGCGATGACGGCGCGGCCAAAGGTATTACGTGCTTTTTGGTGCCGGCTGATGATGCGGGCGTGAAGATTGAAGAATATATGTGGACCTTCAATATGCCGACCGACCATCCGCATGTTTCATTCACCAATATTTGGGTGCCTGAGAGCGCGATTTTCGGCGGGCCCGAAAACGGCTTGGCTCTGGCGCAACATTTCGTGCATGAAAACCGGATACGCCAAGCGGCTAGCGGCGTTGGCGCAGCGCAATATTGCATTGACCAATCGGTCGCTTATACCAAAAAGCGTGCGCCTTTCGGCAAGCCCTTGGCGACCAATCAAGCGATACAATTCCCGCTTACCGAATTGCATACGGAATGTGAAATGATCCGCAATCTGGTTTATAAAACGGCGGCGCAAATGGATGAAATGTCGAGACCGGAAGTGGCGATTTATCTGTCTGACAAAGTCTCCATGTGCAATTACCGCGCCAATCGGCTGGTCTGCGAGGCGGCTGACCGAGCCATTCAAGTGCATGGCGGCATCGGCTATTCACGCCATATGCCGTTTGAGCATATTTATCGCCATCATCGGCGCTATCGCATCACCGAAGGCTCGGAAGAGATTCAAATTCGCAAAGTGGCGGCGCATCTTTTCGGCTTTATCAACCCTACGCGCAAGGGCAAAAACAAAAAGGCATAAATTATGGCAATTCCAAAAGGCTGGGCGCCGCTCGATTTTGGCGGGCGCTTTGATCATCTTGAAACCCATTTCATGAAGCATATCGGGCCGGTCTATGTGCGCGGGGAAGAGGGCGAGCACCAATTGGGTTTCGAAGTAATGCCGCATATGTGCAATCCGGCCGGCATATGCCATGGCGGTATGTTGATGTCGGTGATGGATGTCGGCCTTGCCTTTATTTTGCACAATGCGCTGGGCAAACATGTCTTCACCCCATCGGTCAGTTTCAATTTTGATTTTTTGGCGCCGGGGCAATTGGACGATTTTTTGGTTTGTGAGGGCGAATGCACGCGGCATACGAAAAATACCGGCTTTGTGATCGGTAGGCTGGTCGGCAAGGACGGGCCGGTGATTACCGGCAGCGGCATTATGAAAATCACCGACCGTTTTGAAAGCGCTTTTGTCTCTGATAGCGGTAAAAGCGCTTGACGGGCAGGTGGCCTTTTTCTATATGAAAGCCAGCCAAGGGGCGCTTGCCCCGCTTTTTCACGCTGCTGCGGCAGCTGCATAATATGGAGAGTGACCCATGTCACGTGTTTGCGAACTGACCGGCAAGACGGTAATGAGCGGCAATAATGTGAGCCATGCGATGAACAAAACGCGGCGTCGCTTTCTGCCCAATTTGCAACAAGTAAGCTTGCCCAGCGAGATTTTGGGATGCGCTCTGAAGTTTCGTATTTCGGCCAATGCGCTTCGTTCGGTTGAGCATAATGGCGGCATTGACGCGTTTTTGTTGAAAGCCAAAGACGGCCAGCTCTCATCCAAAGCCTTGAAGCTGAAAAAGCAAATCGCCTCCAAAAGCGCCTAAATTTTATCCGAATGTCAGCTTAGTGACTGCCGGCGCCGCGCACCGGCACGGCGCTCGTACGCACGCCGCCGTGTAAGGCCACGCTGCGGGACGGTTTGCCACCCGCTTTCAAGGCGCCCGTATTGACGCCCTTTTCTTTTTTCACCGCTTCATTTTCATCGAATAATTCGGCCAGCTTATCGGTCATGGCGCCGCCCAATTGTTCAGCATCGACAATGGTTACGGCGCGGCGATAATAGCGTGTTACATCATGGCCGATGCCGATGGCGATTAATTCGACCGGCGATTGCGTTTCAATATCTTCAATGACATTGCGCAAATGTTTTTCTAAATAATTGCCGGCATTGACGCTCAAGGTTGAATCATCAACCGGCGCACCGTCGGAAATCACCATGAGAATGCGGCGTTGCTCAGGCCGCGCCAAGAGCCGATTATGAGCCCAAATCAAGGCCTCGCCATCAATGTTTTCTTTCAATAAGCCTTCGCGCATCATCAGGCCGAGATTTTTGCGTGCGCGCCGCCACGGCGCATCAGCCCCTTTGTAAATAATATGACGCAAATCATTGAGGCGACCGGGATGGCCGGGCTTGCCATTGGACATCCAAATGTCGCGCGCCTGACCGCCTTTCCAAGCGCGCGTGGTGAAGCCCAAAATTTCCGTCTTCACATTGCACCGCTCCAAAGTGCGGGCCAGAATATCGGCGCACATGGCTGCCACGGTGATGGGGCGGCCGCGCATGGAGCCTGAATTGTCGAGCAAGAGCGTGACGACCGTGTCACGGAATTTAGTGTCGCTTTCCATTTTGTAAGACAGCGGTTGCATCGGATCCATAATGATACGCGACAAGCGGGCCGGATCGAGATAGCCTTCTTCCAAATCAAATTCCCAAGAGCGGTTCTGCTTGGCCTGTAAACGTCGCTGCAGGCGATTGGCAAGGCGCGCCACCACGCCCTGCATTTGCTGCAATTGCTGGTCGAGATATTGGCGCAGGCGCTCCAATTCCTCGCCGTCGCATAATTCCTCTGCCTCGATGGTCTCGTCAAATTGTGCGGTGTAAATATGATAGGTCGATTTCTCAGGGTTAAGCGGCCCGTCAGGCGCGTAAGGTTGGGCCGCTTCGCCGGCTTCTTCGCCATCGCTTTCGCCTTCCACCTCGTCGCCTTCCATTTGCAGCGTCTGCTCCTCGCCCTCTTCCATGGAGGCATCGCCAATTTCCATTTCTTCGGCCGACACGCCGTCCGGGCTTTCAGCCTGACCGCCATCGCCATCTTGCGGGCCGTCATCGCCATCCTGCCCTTCGCCTTCTTCACCGTCGCCTTGTTCGCTTTCACCGGCCGCATCGGTAAGGCCGAGATCAACCAGAATATCGCGGGTCAAATGGCCAAATGCCTCTTGGTCATCAACCACGCTTTCAAGCGCGCCAAGCTTTTCGTTGACGCGTTCATCGACCCAATCGCGCCATGCATTAACTACGCCCAGCGCCGCCGATGGCGGGGCCATTCCCGTCAATTTTTCCCGCACCATAAAGCCCAAAGCCTCAGCCAGCGGCGCTTCGTCTTGGCTCATCGTCTCGCCATAGCCCAATTTGGTACAGCGCGCCTGATGCATGGCGTTGATATTGGCCCCGACACCGGCCATGGCTCGCGCACCCAAAGCTTCGCAGCGCGCCGTTTCAGCGGCGTCAAAAGACGCGCGTGCATCGGTTTCGGAGGGCGCCAAATCGAGCGATAGCGCGGCATCATGGTGGGCCAATTGCAAGGCAAAACTGTCGGATTGCCCGCGCACATTTTGTCGGTCTTCAGGGTCGAGGTCGCGCGCCGGTTGTGGCAGGCGCGCTTTCAAACCCGCCAAAGCCGGTTTTTCCGTGCCGAAACTGACCGACAGTTCGGCTTCTTCGGCAATCGAGCGCATGGTCTGCGTCAAGGCGCGTTTAAACTCTTCGACCGGGGATTTTTCCGCCACGCCTTATTCGCTCCTAATTATCCGCCAATACTGACACTGCGCTATCGGGCAGATCATCGCCAAAGCAGCGCTGGTAAAATTCGGCCACGGTCGCGCGTTCCAACTCATCGCATTTGTTCAAAAAGGTCAGTTGGAAGGCCAGTGCAATATCATTGCCGAGAATTTCCGCATTTTCAGCCCAGGTCAGCACAGTGCGCGGGCTCATAACGGTGGAAATATCACCATTGATGAAAGCCGAGCGGGTGAGGTCGGCGACCCGCACCATGGCAGCGATTTTATCGCGTCCTTCCGCGCCTTCATAACCAGGGGCTTTGGAGTGCACAATATCGGTTTCTTTATCATGCGCCAAATAATTGAGCGAGGTGACAATGTTCCAGCGATCCATTTGCCCTTGGTTAATCTGTTGCGTGCCGTGATAAAGCCCGCTCGTATCGCCGAGGCCGATGGTATTGGTGGTGGCAAAAAGGCGAAAATACGGGTTCGGGCGAATGACCTTATTTTGGTCCAGCAGGGTCAGCTTGCCGGCCACTTCCAAAACGCGCTGGATTACAAACATCACATCGGGACGACCGGCATCATATTCGTCAAACACCAAGGCGACAGGGTTTTGCAAGGCCCATGGCAAAATGCCTTCCTGAAACTCGGTAATTTGTTTGCCGTCTTTCAGCACAATCGCATCCTTGCCGACCAAATCAATTCGGCTAACATGGCTGTCGAGATTGACGCGCACACAAGGCCAGTTTAGCCGCGCTGCAATTTGCTCAATATGGGTTGATTTGCCGGTGCCGTGATATCCCTGCACCATGACGCGGCGATTATGCGCAAAGCCTGCAAGAAGTGCCGTGGTGGTTTGCGTGTCGAAAAGATAATCCGCGTCGAAATCCGGCACGTATTCGCTGCGCTCGGAGAAAGCCGGCACGGTCATATCAATATCTATGCCGAATAAGTCGCGAGCCTCAATTTGGGTATCGGGCCCGTCCGGCATAGTGCCAGTGGGCGTCGTGGTTTCTTGTGCCGCTTTACTCATTGCTGTCTCCGAAAATTGGCTTGATTGGGAAAGGTGTTAGCAGAAAGCCCGGTTTAACAAAAGCCGGAAGCTTTCAAATAATCATGCGCCTGTATGACGCTTTGTAACTTGTCCTCAAAGGAACGATCTCCGCCATTGGCATCAGGGTGATACTGTTTGACCAATATTTTAAACTTTTTGCGCACATCATCGGCGCTCGCATTATCGGGCAAATCCATCACATCTAACGCGCGTTTTTGACCGGCGGTGGCTTTCGAGCCACCAGCGGCCGGGCTGGCTTCGGTGAAACCGGCTTCGCCCATAATTTCCAGAGGGTCTTGAAACTGCCAATCTTCAACCTTGCTGCCGCGCGCGCGCCGTGAGCCCATGGACCAAGTCGGGCGGTGGCCGGTCTGCGCGGCTCGGCGAAAACTTTCGGCTTCTTCCTGGCTCATGCCCTCGAAATAATTATAGCTGCGATTATATTCGCGCACATGCTCATAGCAAAAATGCCTTTTTTCTCTGGTCTGCGGACCGGCCGGCGCGGGATAATCACCTGCTTTCAGGCAATCGGGCCAGTCACAGCGCGATCCATCCTCAACCATTTGCGCGCGTTTTTCTTCGCGCCCTTGATGGCGTGAGGCGCGGATCATATCAAAATATTTTGAGTTCAAATTCATGAACCAGCCTGTTTTTTCTGCCGCAGCAGATGGGTTAAAAAATCAACGACCATTTTGGGGTTTCGACACTCGCCTCACTTGCATGAAAGCGATATATGTCATATGGCCGAAATCGCAAATCACGCCCCGACCCGCAAGGTTTACGAAAGTCGTATCGGAGACACCATGACGCAGATTTACCAAATTATAGAACAAAAATTGCGCGATACCTATACACCGCAGCATTTGCACATTAGCGATGAATCGCATTTGCATGCGGGCCATGCCGGTGCGCGTCCTGAGGGGGAGACGCATTTCCGCGTGCATATGGTGGCCGCCATGTTTGACGGCATGAACCGCATTGAACGCCAGCGTCATGTGCTTGATTGTCTGACCGTTGAATTGCGAGGGCCGGTGCATGCTTTGGCCTTGAAATTGCAAAGCCCAAAAGAAGCGGAAAAAAACTAAGCCAGTTCGGAAATCCGCACTTGCATAATACGATTGCGCTGGCGTCCCATAATGCGAAAGCGCAGGCCGTGAAATTCAAAAACCTGGCCGATATCGGGGATCACGCGTGCTTCGTGAATAATCAATCCGGCCACCGAGCTGGCTTCGTCATCGGGCAGGGTCCAGCCCATTTCGCGATTTAGGTCGCGCAAGGATAATGCGCCGGAGACTTCTAATGTGCCGTCAGGACGTCGGCGTAGCATGTTGTCGGGGCGGTCATGTTCATCATCGATTGAACCGACAATTTCTTCCAAAATATCTTCCATTGTCACCAGCCCCATCAGCGCGCCATATTCGTCGACGACAAGGGCAAAATGCGCTTTGCGTTCGCGAAACGCATTTAACTGCTCTGACAGAGATGTTGTTTCAGGCACAAACCAGGGAGGGCTGGCGATATTTTCAATATTCAACCCTGTCGCGCCGACCGGACTGTTTGCCAAAGCGCGCAGCAAATCTTTGGCGTGTAATACGCCGATAATGTTTTCCGGTTCATTGCGCCAGAGCGGAATGCGCGTATAGGGGCTGTCGAGCACGGCGGCGACAATCTCATCAGACGGCAAATCGCCGTCCAAAGTCAGAATCGCCGAGCGGTGAATCATAATTTCTTCCAAAGTGGTATCGCCCAAATCGAGAATACCGCCCAGCATATCACGGTCGCCCTTATGCACAGCGCCTTCTTGGTGATGCAAATCAATGGCACCGCGAATTTCCTCATGCGCCGGTACCAGCGATATGTCGGCGCTTTTGGCCAGTCTGGTCAGGCGCAAAATCGTGCCTGAAAAGAAGCTCAGAACCCGAGTAACGGGTGCCAGCACCACCAGCAGAACACGCAGCGGGCCGGCGGCGCGCAGCGCCGTTATATCGGGGGCTAGAATGGCATAGGTTTTCGGCACCACTTCGGCAAACACCACGACCATAACGGTCATCACCAAAGTGGCATAAACCACGCCGTTCTCGCCGAATGCTTCCAAAAACAGCCGTGTCGCCAAAGCCGAGGCGAGAATATTGACGAGATTATTACCCAGCAAAATGGCCGATAAAAGCCGCTCTTTTTGTTCGAGCAGAAAAATCACCCAACGCGCACGGCGTTGGCCTTCTTGCTGCAAGCGCAAAATCCGAGCCTTACTGGTCGCCGTCAAAGCGGTTTCCGAGCCTGACAGGAACGCTGAGATTATCAGCAAAAGGAAAATCAGACCGGCCGTCCAAAACAATCCGGCAGAAAGGGTCATGCGGCGTCGGCTCCTTCGGCCACTAAAAAGTCACGCAATTCGGTTTCGCTTACATCGTCAGCGATAAATGTGTCGCCCAAGCCATTGGCCAAAATAAAGCGCATTTTCCCGTTTCTCACTTTTTTGTCTTGGCGCATTGCTTCAATCAGCGCATCGGCGGCAAATTTGCCATTGCCGATAGCAGTCATTTTTTGCGGCAGATGGCTGGCCCCAATATGTGCTTTCAAACGCGCTGCGTCATCGGCCGGACAATGGCCGCGCGCGGCAGAGAAATTAAAGGCCAGCACCATGCCATATGCGACCGCCTCGCCATGCAATAGTGCTTTGTCATAGCCGGTCAGCGCCTCAAAAGCATGGCCGAATGTATGGCCCAAATTCAACAGGGCGCGTTCCCCCGTCTCGCGCTCATCGCGCGCCACAATCGCCGCTTTGGCGCGGCAACTGCGCGCCACCGCTTCGGCCACAATTGCCTCGTCCAGCGCCAATACTTGTGTGCCGTTTTCTTCCAGCCAAGAAAAAAACGCTTTATCGCCAAGTGCGCCATATTTGACAATTTCGGCGTAACCGGCGCCCACTTCGCGCGGCGGTAGAGTTTTCAGCACATCCATATCCGCCAGCACCAAATCGGGTTGGTGAAATGCGCCGATAAGGTTTTTGCCGCTTTCAGTATTAATCGCGGTTTTGCCGCCAATTGAACTGTCAACTTGCGCCAATAGGGTGGTCGGAATTTGAATGAAGCGCGTGCCGCGCCGCAAAATGGCGGCGGCAAAGCCGGTCAGATCGCCGATCACCCCGCCGCCCAAAGCAATAATGCAATCATTGCGTTCGATTTTCTGCGCCAATAGCCAATCGCATAAATCGGCCAATTGCCCGAAATTCTTACTGACTTCGCCGGGCGTTACCAAATAGCTGTCATGGGCAATGCCGGCATCATTCAAAGCGGCGCGCAAAATCGGTAAATGATTACCGGCCAAATTGGCATCAGCCACTATGGCCAGCTTGGCGCGCGGCAAGAGCGGGGCAATATGGGTCGCGGCACGCGCCAACAAGCCGCTGCCAATGATAATCTCATAGGCCCGGTTACCAAGCTCCACTCTCACAGTATGTTGGTCACTCATAAACTGGCTTTAGAGAAATGGCGAGCTTTTGTCCAGTCACGCCGCATAATGGGTGTCAATCGCCTGAATGATTTTTTCGACCGCTTGCTCATGCGAGCCGCCGCCGACATCGAGTTTCAATGCGGCATGGCTGTATATCGGTGCTCTTATCTGCATAAGCTCAACCAGTTTTGCTTCGACATTTTGCCCTTTCAGTAATGGTCGTTTATCGGGCTTTTTCTTGACGCGGCGCACCAACTCGTCCACCGGCACATCAAGCCATACGGATAGCGCTTTTTCCTGCACTAAAGCGCGCGTCTCATCATTCATGAAAGCGCCGCCGCCCAATGCCAAAACTATAGGTAGGTCGTCCAAAAGCCGTTTGATAACACGGCGCTCGCCATCGCGAAATGCCGCTTCGCCATGCCGATCGAAAATTTCGGCAATAGTCATGGCGGCGGCTTTTTCAATTTCGCTATCGGCATCGACAAAGGGCAGGTGCAGGGCTTCGGCAAGACGCAGGCCGAGGCTGGATTTCCCAGCTCCCATCATGCCGATAAGCACAATCGGGCGGGCGCAAATTGCCTCGTGATTTTTGACCTCGATCATATGTCTGCCTTTTCGGTTCTCATCTCATCTTTGCCCCTACAAGTTAGGGGCAATTGCTGCTAAAAGCGAAGTCAGAAAACTAAGTGAGAAGGCATGGCCTGTCCAGCATATCAGGCCAAAGAGACGGGGCGCTGCCCCAAATCGGCCTTAATGCTAACTTAGGAAAAGCGTGGAAGGAGCGCGGAAATGGGTTCTCGGCAATCAGTGTTTTTCATTCTCGGTCTCGCCTTATTGATCGGCGGGGTTGTCTTTTTGTCGCGTGCCGTCGAACCGCCGCGCCAAACCGAAGTTGATGTGCTGGAAAATTCGGACTTTCAGCGTTGATGAAATGATTTTTTGAATGCTCAAATCGGTTGCCCGACACTCGCCCATTTGGCTATGCTTTCTTGCCCTTATAAGCGGCACGGCGATTATTATGGCCGCATCAACATATGCGGTGGCGCAAAATGCCATGCGCGCGCCCTTGAATATTGTCCCGCCGGCTATGCAACAGGCCATTAGTCACCCAAAAGCTGAACGCAGTTCGGATAAATTGGCTCCGCGCGTAGTTGCGCGACAATCAAAACGCGCCGTGCGTGCGGTGGCCGCAGCGCCTGGCTCTGAAAGCTCGATTGTGCAAGTCGGCCAGTTGGGGGCACTGCAAGATGCGCCCATCGGCTTGGAAACAGGTTATGGCAGTGAATTATGGCGCGGTGCGCGCCTCGCTTTTATCGCCGACCAAATGGCGCGCTTACCGAAATATTTATCGCTTGCCGCCCTGCGCGAAGCGGAATTGACATTGCATCGCAGCACCACTGCCGCGCCGGTCGGTACGGTTGACGGGTCAAGCTGGTATGCGGCGCGACTCAATCGATTTTTGGCCTTGGGCGACACTGCCTCGGTTTTGCAATTGGAAGAATTGACCGGCGCCGTGTCGAGCGACCCTTATGCGGCCCGCGCCATTGTGCTGGCACACTTGGGACGCGGCGCGGGCGCGGCGGCATGCAGCGTCCCTGCGCCGAAACGCGGCACACGCGGCTACGCCAATACGCTGACTTTTTTCATGCAGCTTCTCGTTTATTGCCAACTGCGTGCCGGTGAATTTGAAAAAGCCGGGCTTACGTTGCAATTAAATGAAAAATCTTTAGGCGAAGATCGCTTTTATCGCGATTTGGCATTTTTAATGTCGGCACAAACGCAGCCGAAATTCGGCACGGCGGAAGACGTCGACGCGGCCATAGCTGAGGACACTGAAGCACCGCTGATTGTTCCCAGCGTGCTGACGCCCATGCAATTGGTTTTGTTGCAACTGGCCGGTTATGGGCTGAACATTGCGCATGAGCAATTACCGCCTTATTTCATGCAAAGCTTGGCGGAAGATTATGCACAACCGCCTGCGATGCAATTGGGTGCGGCTTTGGCGGCGATGCGGCACGGCAGTTTATCGGCCGAACGGTTTTCGCAATTAAGCCAATTGAGCGATTTATCGGCTTTTCAAAACGCGCCACAAATTGATGATGACCCGTCTACGGAAACTCTCTCCTTGTCCATGGGCGCGCCGCCCATTGACACGCCCGAGGACGCGGTGTTTCTGGCGCTGACGCTTTTGAAGGTAGATGCAGCACTACCAGATGCGGCCAATCCGTTGGCTCCGGCCCAGGCCATCATAAGCGCATTGGCGGCGGCGGAACAGCGCGGCTTATGGCGCGACATGGTGCTGTTATTGGATGATCGCTTGCTCAATCTCGCCCTTTCCCCAATACCGGCAAATGACATGCCAGCCGATACGCCATTTGCGCCGTCGCGCGATTTTGCGGCGTCGGCGGCGCAGCCTTCACAGGCGATGATGGCGGCACTGATACCGGCTTTGCGGTTAGTGCAGGCGCAAGACAAGCTCGACGCATTGGGCGTCGTGCCAAGCGCGGTTGCCTTGCGCTTGCTGAATTTGGGCGCACCGACTCAGGCACTGGAAAATCTCATTGCGGCTTTGCCAGACACATCTTCGTCGGGCACGATTTTGCAGGCGACACAGATAGATGAAGCGACAAATGCACCCAATGCCCGTTTTGCCAATGAGCCGGGCTTTAATGATTTGCCCTTTGCTGCCGACGGCGATGATGGCGCACCGGCCGATACGCGTCCGCACCCAATTGCCGATTGGCAGGCTTTTGAGGCTGAATATACCGCCGCCTCGCCTGCGCTCAAAACCTATTTGACGCGCGAATTGGCGGTTTATGAAGGGTTGGGTTTTGAATTGCCGGCTGCCTATCATACCCAAAAACCGGATGCGCCGAAATCTGACTTGCAGCGCGTGCAAAAGCTGGCCGAAAATAAATGGGTCGGCGATTTGCTGTTGGCGCTGGTCGATAAATATGGTGCGCAAAAGCCGACGGAAGTGGCGGCGGATAAAATTGTCGCCCTGCTGGCGGCCATGCGGCAAGCCGATTTGCACCAACAAGCGGAAGATTTGGCGTCTGAGTTTTTATTGAACGCAGCCGGCCAGCTCAGCCTTGCCGATCCGACGGCTTTTTTGGCTGCGCCTGTGCCGCAAGGGCTTGCGCCATGAGTGGCGGCGGGGCGGGCGCGCGCGATTTGGAACTCTTTCTGGATATGATGGCGGCTGAACGCGGCGCTTCGGTTAATACATTGGCCGCCTATCGCCGCGACCTTGAACAAGTGGCAGGTTTTCTCGTCAAAAAAGGCGAAAGCTTGCGCGCCGCCTCAGCGGAAAATCTACAAGCCTACATGGCACGCCTCACCAAGCGCGATATGGCGGCAAGCACGGCGGCGCGGCATGTCTCAAGCGTGAAGCAATTTTTCAAATTTCTCCAGGCTGAAGGTTTACGCCAAGACAATCCGGCTGGACAGCTCAAGCGGCCGCGTTTGCAGCGCCCCCTGCCAAAGCTATTGTCATTAAATGAAACCGAGCGGCTGATTGCGGCCGCCTACGGCCTGCCGCAAGACAGCGACAAACAAGCCAATAATCGCTTGCGCGCCATTTGCCTGATTGAAGTTCTTTATGCGACGGGTTTGCGGGTGTCGGAATTGGTCAGTCTGCCGCGCCGCGCTGCGCGAGGGGAGCAGCGTATGCTGATTGTGCGCGGCAAGGGCGGGCGTGAGCGCATGGTGCCGCTGTCAGAACCGGCCTTGCGCGCGCTGACCGATTGGCGCGCCAAAGTGGCGGAGACGGAAGCATTTTTATTTCCAGCGCGCGGCAAAAGCGGTCATTTGACACGTCAGCGCTTTGCGCAAATTTTGCAGAATCTGGCCATGGCCGCGGGCTTGGCACCGGCGCGCATCTCGCCGCATGTTTTGCGCCATGCTTTTGCCACCCATTTGCTGGAACATGGTGCCGATTTGCGCACCGTGCAGCATATTTTAGGTCATGCTGATATTTCGACGACGCAAATTTACACCCATATTATGGAAGCGCGGAAAAAGGCTTTACTCCGCGAAGCGCATCCGCTGGCCGCGCTTGAAAATTTGCCCTCTTCGGAAGACTTGCCAAAAGGGTGAGAAGCGGCCTAATTTCGGCGCATAGGGGAAACCATGACCCAAAGCTATTTGGAATTTGAAAAACCGATCGCCAGTTTGGAAGGGCAAATTCGCGAATTGCGCGATGCGGGCTCCGCCGAAGGTATTGATTTGGTGGAAGAGATAAACCGTCTTGAGGGCAAAGTGCTCCACGAGATTGAAAAGCTCTATAAAAATCTCGACCCGTGGCAGAAAACGCAAGTGGCGCGCCACGCTGCGCGGCCGCATTGCCGCGATTATATTGAAGCTCTGGTTGATGATTTCACGCCATTGGCCGGTGATCGGCTATATTCGGAAGATTGCGCCATTATGGCCGGGCTGGGCCGCTGGCAAGGCCAACGCGTCGCCATTTTGGGGCATGAAAAAGGCGCCGATACGCAAGGGCGCCTGAAGCATAATTTCGGCATGTCGCGGCCTGAGGGCTATCGCAAAGCCATTCGCGTCATGGATATGGCTGAGCGTTTTTCTTTGCCGGTCGTCACTTTGGTCGATACGGCGGGCGCTTATCCGGGCATTGGGGCGGAAGAGCGCGGCCAATCGGAAGCGATTGCGCGCTGCACTGATAAATGTCTGCAATTGGGCGTGCCTTTCGTCTCGGTGATTATCGGTGAGGGCGGCTCCGGCGGTGCTCTGGCTTTGGCAACGGCAAGCCGGATTCTCATGCTCGAACATTCGATTTACACCGTCGCCTCGCCGGAGGCTTGCGCCTCTATTTTATGGCGCTCATCGGCGCAAGCCAATATTGCGGCAGAAGCGCTGAAAGTGACGGCGCAGGATTTGCAAAAACTGGGCGTGATTGACCGTATTTTGGCCGAGCCCATGGGAGGCGCGCATCGTGATCGACAAAAAACCATTTCTGATGTCGGTCTGGCTGTGGCAGAAGAATTGGCGCAAATGGCTGGCCAGTCGGACCAAGAATTGCGCGATGCACGACGGCAGAAATTCCTCGATATGGGCCGCAGCGGGCTCGCTTAAAGCGCGCTTAAAAAGGCCTGCACATCGGCGGTAAAGATTTTCGGATCCTCCATCGCGGCAAAATGCCCGACCGTGTCATAATCTTGCCAATGGGTGATATTATAACAGGTCTCCATCAGGCTGCGCGGGGGAAAGGTGATATAGGGTTCGGCAAAATTACCAATGCCACATGGCACGGCAATTTTTTCGCCTTCTGGAATATGCGGCATTTCCTCAAAATAGCCGCGATAATACCAAATGGATGTCGCAAAACTGTCGGTCATTAAATAAATCATAATGTTCGACAAAAGCTGATGCTTGGTATAGCGCTTGGCAATATCGCGCCCGTCGGCAGTGAAAATATCGCTCCAGCCGTGAAACTTCTCAACCAGCCAGGCAGCGATACCGAGCGGGCTGTCGGCCATGGCCAGCGCCAGACTTTGCGGCTTGGTGGCCTGCAATTGCAGATAAGCCCCTTCGGCCTGCATTTTGGCGCCAAATTCAGCCGCCCAAGCCAGTTCTTCATCCGTGCTTGGCGCCTGATTACTTTGCAGCCCATACATATTTATGTGAATGGCTTTGCAGCCGCCGCCCTTATTCACCCCGTGATTGAGGCCGATAAGCGCGGTCACGACACTGCCCCAATCGCCGCCTTGGGCAATATAAGTTTCAAAACCCAAAGCCTCGCGCATCAGCCTGTCCCATAAAGCGGCAGTGGTCACTTGTCCGATGGGGCGCGGCGGCGCAGAAGAAAATCCATAGCCCGGCAAAGATGGGCAAATCACGGTCACGCCGTCTTCGGCTTTGCCGCCATATTTGTCAGGATGCGCGAGGCGGTCAATCACGTCGATAAATTCATATATTGAGCCGGGCCAGCCATGCGTCATCAACAGCGCCTCGGGGTTGTCGCCCGAGCCCTCCTCGCGAATAAAATGAATCCTATAATCGTCAATCTCGGCGGTGAAATGGTCAAAGCGCTTCAACTCATCGACCGTTTCTTGCCAATCATATTCCGTGAGCCAATAGGCGCAAAACGCCCGCATATAATCGACATCAGTGCCATAGGCCCAAACATCTTCGCCCTTACCCAATTTCAATTGCGGTGGAAAGGTGGCATTTTCAATCCGCCCGATAATCCAATCCAGCCGCGCCTTATCTGTTTCAATGGTGAATGGTTCTACGCTCATGACCGTCTCCCGATTGACCAATAGTGAAAATCAGCAAAGCGTTTTTGGCAAGAAAATCTTTAGCGCACCGAGCCATGGCAATGTTTGAACTTTTTGCCCGAGCCACAAGGGCAGGGTTGGTTGCGCCCGACTTTGCCGAAATCAATGCCGCTTTCAGGCTCGGCACCGCCGGCATCATCACTAAGCGGGTCGGCTATTTCCGGCACTTCCAATTCGGGTGGACTTTCAATTTGCACGCGGCTCAAATAGCGAATGACATCTTGGCGCAAGCCGGTCAACAAGTCGGAGAACAGGGTAAAGGCTTCCAGCTTAAACTCGGCCAGCGGGTCGCGTTGACCGAGCCCACGCAGGCCGACAATTTGGCGTAAATGTTCAAGCGTCACCAAATGCTCTCGCCAGTGCTGGTCAAGCGTTTGCAGCAAAATGGATTTTTCGACTTGGCGGATAATATCCGGCCCCAAATCAACGGCGCGCGTTGCCATGAAGCGGTCGGAAGCATCATAAAGCCGTTCGGCGATTTCTTCATCGGCAATGCCTTCCTCCGCCGCCCAATCATGCACCGGCAGGTCGAGCGCGAAGACGTCTTTCACTGCCGCGTCGAGCCCGGCCATATCCCATTGCTCGGCATAGGCTTTGGGCGGAACATGGCTTTCGACCAATTCATCAATGGTTTGATGGCGCATCATGGTGATGGTGTCGTCAACGCTTTCGGCTTCCATAAACTCCAAACGCTGCTCAAACACCACTTTGCGTTGGTCGTTCATCACATCGTCATATTTCAAAATGTTTTTGCGAATGTCGAAATTGCGCGCTTCGACTTTTTGTTGGGCGCGCTCAAGTGCTTTATTAATCCAAGGATGGACAATCGCTTCGCCGTCTTTCAGGCCAAGGCGTTGCAACATGCTATCCATGCGGTCCGTGCCAAAAATGCGCATCAAATCATCTTCAAGGCTCAAGAAAAAACATGAGCGTCCTGGATCGCCTTGCCGGCCTGAGCGGCCACGCAGCTGATTGTCAATGCGGCGGCTTTCATGGCGTTCCGTGCCGATAACGCACAGGCCACCGGCTTCCAGCGCTTGCGCCTTCAGCTTTTCCACTTCTGCTTTAACGCCATCTTCATCGGCGCCTTCTTCCTGAGCCAGTCGCATATCGAGATTGCCGCCCAATTGAATATCCGTGCCGCGCCCCGCCATATTGGTAGCAATGGTCACCGCGCCGGGCACGCCGGCCTGTGCGATGATTTGTGCTTCTTGTTCGTGATAGCGCGCATTCAACACATTATGTTTAATCTTTTTGGCCTTCAGCGCGGCGGCCAATTCCTCCGATTTCTCAATCGAGGTAGTGCCGACCAAGACCGGTTGGTTCTTGGCTTGGCATTCTTCGACCAATTCGATAATGGCGGCGGTTTTTTCAGCCGCCGTGCGGTAAATCGCATCATCCTCATCGGCGCGCGCAATATCCGTATTGGTCGGAATTTCAATCACGTCGAGGCCATAAATATCCATAAATTCTTCCGCCTCGGTCAGCGCCGTACCGGTCATGCCCGACAATGTCTCATAGAGACGGAAATAATTTTGAAACGTAATACTGGCCAGCGTTTGGTTTTCCGGCTGAATAGCCACATTTTCTTTAGCTTCCAAAGCTTGATGCAGGCCGTCGGAAAAGCGCCGCCCTTCCATCATACGCCCTGTAAATTCATCAATGATAATCACCTGACCGGCCTCACCGGCGCCACGGACAATATAATCGCGGTTTTTTTGGAACAGAATATGGGCCCGCAGCGCATTGGTGACGTGATGCACAAGGGTGACATTTTGAATGTCGTAAATCGATGCGGCGTCCTCCAGAAAGCCGTTTTCGATAAGCAATTTTTCCATATGCTCATTGCCCTCATCAGACAGATTGACGGTTTTGGTTTTCTCGTCCAATTCATAATCTTCCGCGGCCAATTGCGGCACTAATTTGTCAATGCCGACATAGAGGTCTGTGCGGTCTTCCAGAGGACCGGAAATAATAAGCGGCGTGCGCGCCTCATCAATGAGAATGCTGTCGACCTCGTCGACAATGGCGAAACCATGGCCGCGCTGGCACATTTCAGCGCGCGCATATTTCATATTGTCGCGCAAATAATCAAAACCCAGCTCATTATTGGTCGCATAAGTAATGTCGGCCGCATAAGCTTCTTTTCGCGCTTCATCATCCATATCATGGACAATGCAGCCGACGCTCAAGCCCAAGGCCTCATGCACGACGCGCATCCAATCGGCATCGCGCTGGGCAAGATAATCATTGACTGTCACCACATGCACAGGGCGTCCCGACAGGGCGTTCAAATAGCACGGCAGAGTGGCGACAAGGGTTTTGCCTTCACCGGTTTTCATTTCCGAAATGGCACCATCATGCAACACCATGCCGCCAACCATTTGCACATCATAATGGCGTTGTCCCAATGTGCGGCGTGCTGCTTCGCGCACCGCGGCAAAGGCTTCTTCGAGAATATCGTCGAGCGTTTCGCCATTGGCGAGGCGGTTTTTGAACTCTTGCGTTTTTGCCTTCAGCGCTGCGTCATCAAGCTGCTCCAAATCGGCTTCCAACGCATTTATGCGCGCCAAACGCGCGTTATAGCGGCGCAACTTGCGGTCATTTGAAGACCCGAAAAAGCGCTTGGCGATGGAAGAAAGACCGAGCATGAAACCCCTCATTATATGGCGCGACTAGCATCCCGCAGAACAATATGTCCAACGGGCCCCAAGCTGATGTAGGGAACGGCGGCGCGCATGTCAATCGGCGCAGGAAACTCAACCTTTTTCAACATGAAACTGTTAGGCGCAAAACCACTTGTTAAATCGCCCGAGCGGCTTCAATATGCAGCGCAAAGCGTGATAAAGGGTAATTTTATGCAATTTCGGTTAACAATAGGTACAGCAATTTTGCTTTTAGCGCTGTCGGTCGTGGCATTTGGTGTGCAGGCACAGGATTTGCCGGACAATACGGTGGCCACGGTCAATGGCATTGCCATAACCTATGATGATATTTCATTGGCTGAAGATGAGCTTATCGGCTTGGTCGGCCAATTGCCGGAGCGCCAACGCTTTGAGACCCTTGTCGGCTTTATGGTCGACCGCATTTTGGCCGCCAAAGCGGCGCGCGATGCGGGATTGGAAAACACGCCGGAAGTTGCCAAGCGCATTGACTTTATGAGCCAAAAAGCCCTGCAAGATGTCTATATCGGGCAAAAGCTGATGCAGCGCGTCACGGAAGAACGGGTCGAACAATATTATCGAAGCAATATTGTTGACGGCCCGAAACAAGAAGAAGTGCGCGCGCGCCACATTTTGCTCGATACGCGCGACGAAGCCGAAGCCGTGATTGCGGCGGTCAAAAATGGTAGTGATTTTATCCAATTGGCAAAGTCCCGTTCGAAAGGCCCCAGCGGTGCCGGTGGCGGCGATCTCGGTTATTTCGATAAGGATGCAATGGTAGCGCCGTTCGCCGAGGCCGCTTTCAAGCTGAAAAAGGGTAAAATATCGGCACCGGTAAAAACCCAATTCGGTTGGCATGTTATTAAATTGGAAGACCGCCGCAGCAAGCCGACGCCGCCTTTGGATAATGTGCGTGATCAGATATATCAAATCCTCATCAGCGAGGCGCGGCGAGAAATATACGATGATATGCGCGAAGGCGCGGATGTAAAATTCGTCAATATTGTGCCCAGCGCCGAATAGACCGGAATATTATGGTCAAGACATTACCCGTTTCGCCTTTGGCGCCCAAAAAATCGGCCAAGCCGAAAGCGCTTTCGGGCATGCGGATGAGCGCTTTGGCCAGCGGCGCGCGCTATCAAGGCCGCGATGATGTGTTGCTTATTGAACTGGATGGGGCGGCACGCATTGCCGGCGTTTTTACCAGTTCAAAAATGCCGTCGGCGGCGGTAGATTTATCGCGCGATCATTTGACCGCGACCAGGGGGCGAGCGCGCGCCATTTTGGTCAATGCCGGTAATGCCAATGCCTTTACCGGCGCAGCCGGGGCCAAAGCGGCGGCAGCAACGGCTCAAGCGGCGGCCCAAAAAATCGGTTGCCCATTGGAACGGGTTCTGGTCGCGTCAACCGGCGTGATTGGTGAAGTTTTGGAAACCGCGCCGATGCTAAAAGCGCTTGAAAAAGCCGATGGCAGCGCCGATTGGCAAGCGGCGGCGCGCGCCATTATGACAACCGACACATTCCCCAAATTGGCCAGCGCAAGTGCCAAATTTGGCAATCAGACGGTAACCCTGACCGGTATTGCCAAAGGCTCGGGCATGATTGCCCCCGATATGGCGACCATGCTGGCTTTTGTTTTCACCGATGCCGCGCTGCCGGTTGGCGTTTTGAACAAATTATTGAGCGCGGCCAATGCCGACAGTTTTAATTGCATCACTGTCGATGGCGATACGTCGACCTCGGATACATGCTTGCTGGTTGCCACGGGCGCCAAGCCGATAAACGGCGCGGCAATAAAAAGCGCCGATGATAAAAGGCTGGCAGCCTTCAAAAAAGCACTTTCAGAGCTGATGCAAAACCTCGCGCAGCAAGTGGCGCGCGATGGCGAGGGCATTACCAAGCTCATGACCATTGAGGTAAGCGGCGCTGAAAATAATGCGGCGGCGCGCAAGATTGCTCTGGCCATTGGCAATTCGCCCCTGGTCAAAACCGCGATTGCCGGTGGTGATTCCAATTGGGGGCGTATTGTTATGGCGGTCGGCAAATCGGGCGAAAAGGCCGAACGTGATAAATTGGCCATTTCCATTGGCGGGGTCAAAGTGGCGCGGAAGGGCAAGGTCGTGCCGGGCTATAGAGAAGCGCCGGTAGCGCGCCATATGAACGGCAAGGAAATATCCATTGCCGTGAATGTTGGGGTAAAAACTGGCAAGGGTGCGGGCAAAGCACGCATTTGGGCTAGCGATTTGACGCATGGCTATATTTCCATCAATGCCGATTACCGCAGCTAATATCACCTTGGTAGTGGCCTGCGCACTGGTCGATGGCGATGGCCGCGTTTTGGTGGCTGAGCGTCCCGCTGACAAAAACATGGCCGGCCTATGGGAATTTCCGGGTGGTAAAGTCGCGACCGGTGAGACCCCCGAAGCGGCGCTGATACGCGAATTGAAAGAAGAATTATCCATCGATGTGACAGCGGCCTGCCTCGCGCCGCTGAGTTTTGCCAGCCATGCCTATGATGATTTTCATTTGCTAATGCCGCTTTATGTGTGCCGCAAATGGGATGGGCAAATTGCCCCGCGCGAAGGGCAAATCACGCAATGGCTATGGCCGCGTGACTTGTTCGACCTGCCCATGCCGCCCGCCGACAAACCGTTGATTGCGGCTTTGCGCGACGCGGTCTAATTTTCCGGCTCGGCCTTGGCGGGCAGGGCGGTTTCGTCAAAACGGGTAATCGTCTCGCCCTCTTTATGTCTTTCATTGTGCCGCTTATGCGGTGCCCAACCGGCCAAATAACATAACTCAAATTGTGCGACCGCCTTGCCGTTTTCTTGTGTGGCGGCGTTGAATCGCGCCAGCGCGGCGCGCAGCACATCGCGGCGCAAAAATCGGCGTGGCCGGCTGGTTAGCACATTGGCTTCGCCCATGCCGCGTAAATCGTTGAGCAGTTTGAGCGGCTCTTGATAGCGCACTGCCACCATATCGCTATCAGCCACCGGCAAGGCGAAACCAGCGCGCTGCATCAGCCCGGCCAAATCTTGCAAATCGGCAAAAGGGTGAATATGCGGTTGTGCTCCGCCCAGCAGGCTGACCTCGCTATCTAGAAAGGCGGCGCGCAGTTCGGCCAAGGTTGCGCCGCCGGGTAAGGCGCCAAGAAACAAACCGTCGGGTTTCAGCGCATGGCGGATTTGCAGCAAGGCACCGGGTAAATCATTGACATGATGCAGCCCCCAAAGGGCGACGATTAAATCAAGGCTTTGCGCTTTTATCGGCAGTTTTTCTTCATCCAGCACCAGCCCGCGTTGTGGCACAAGGGCAAGGGTTAAATCAGCTTCAATCAATGTGCTGATGCGTGCGCCACCCCGAGTCGCCAGTGCCTCGCGCAAGATACCACCCGATGCGCCGAGGCACAAAGCCGTGTCAAATTTCCGGTTTTGCAAGGCAATGCGACCGGCCAAATCTTCCGCCGCGCGGCGCAGCAGAAAATCATAGTCAGCCAGCTTGGCGGCGCGGCGCGTGCGGTTTTGACGCAAGCGCAGACGGTCAAATATATGCGGGACTTCTCGGCTCATAGCGGGCAATATGACATTAATGGCTTTAAAAACAATGAAAAATCAGGGCCGTAGCAAACCGTTTTCTTGGGACGCCAATGCTTTGGTTCCGCCCGCTTGTCCGGTTTGCTTGAAGCCTGCGGCCGACAATGATGGGCTGTGCGCGGCGAGCTGACCACCGGTGCGACGGTGGAATCGATGGCGCGTATCTTGCGTCGCGCCGGAGCCGCGCCTATTAATGTGTTGACGGCAGCCCGCGTGGTGCTGCCCGAACGTGTTTGAAGGGGCAGAAAAGCAAGATGCAAATCGCTTGTGTGCAAATGACCAGTGGCTGTGACCCGGCGGATAATCTGCCGGTCATTGCGGCGCGGATAAAAAAAGCCGCCGCGCAAGGTGCGCGGCTTGTTGCCCTGCCCGAGACTTGCAGCTTTATGGAAAAAGACCGCAAAGCCATGCAGGCGCGTTTGGAACATCAAGCCGACAGCCAAGTGCTGACTGCGCTGCGCACCATGGGGCAAAAGAACAAGATTTTTTTACTCATCGGCTCGATGATTTTGGCCGATGAAAAAAGCGATAAGGCAGTCAATCGTTCGCTATTGGTCACACCCGACGGTGCGGTGCAGACGCAATATGACAAAATTCACATGTTCGATGTGGCGCTGGAAAATGGCGAAAGCCATCGCGAAAGTGCCGCTTATCAAGCCGGTGATAAGCTGGTCGTCACCAAAGCTGACGGCGTCTCATTGGGCTTGAGCATTTGTTATGATGTACGTTTTCCTATGCTGTATCGCCGCTTGTCAGAAGCCGGCGCGCAAGTAATTTTCGTGCCGTCGGCCTTTACCAAACAGACCGGCGCAGCGCATTGGCATATTTTATTGCGCGCCCGTGCCATTGAAACCGGCTGCTTCATCGTCGCTCCAGCGCAAATAGGTGTCCATGAAAACGGTCGCGAAACTTATGGTCATAGTTTGATTGTTGACCCGTGGGGCGCGATTGTGGCCGAAGCCTCAGCCGATGATGAGGTGATTATGGCTGATTTGGATATGGCTTTGGTTGAGAAAGCGCGGCGGCAAATTCCGGCGCTGGCGCATGGTGCCGCTTATGACCTGCCGCAAGGCGGGCAGGCGCGAGACTGACGCTGTCTCGGTTAAGACGCTTTGCGCGCTACACCCATATAATTGACACTCATATCGCCGCTTTGCCGCCACTTATCGGTCAGCGGGTTAAAGCTCACACCGGTTGAGGTGAACAGCTCAAGACCGGCTTTGACGGCCATGTTTTCCAGCTCTGTTGGGGTGATGAATTTGTCCCATTCATGGGTGCCGCGAGGCAGCCAGCGCAGCACATATTCGGCTCCGATAATGGCCAGCGCAAAAGCTTTCAGCGTGCGGTTGAGGGTCGCCAAAAACATAATGGCATCGGGTTTCATCAATTGCCCACAAGCGCCCATAAAGGCTTGCGGATCAGCTACATGCTCGATGACTTCCATATTTAAAATGGCGTCAAATGTTTCGCCTTCGGCGACCAATTGCTCGGCCGTGACAGCGCGATAATCAACGGCGAGGCCCTGTTGTTCGGCGTGCAAGGCAGCAGTTTTGATATTAGCCTCAGCGGCATCAGCGCCGAGCACCTCGGCACCGAGCCGCGCCATCGGTTCGCTTAACAGGCCGCCGCCGCAGCCAATATCCAATAGGCGCAGGCCCTGCAGCGGCTTATTAGCACAAGTGTCGCGGTCAAATTGCGCGCATAATTTATCGCGAATATAAGCCAATCGTGTCGGGTTGAATTTGTGCAAGGGCTTAAATTGGCCATTGGGATTCCACCAATCCTCCGCTATGGCGGTGAATTTGGCCAATTCATCGGGGTCGATTGTCGTGCTCGGTTTTTCATTTTCCCGATTGCTGTCGCTCATCTCGCATCCTTTCCAACGTCGCGGGTGCTGTTTTGACTATGCAGGCGCGCACTTACGCCCTATATAGGCGCGATTGAAGCGAAAGAAAACGTGAAAGAGGCAATGGCACGTTTGGTCATGAAATTTGGCGGCACGTCGGTCGGTGATATTGAGCGTATCCGCAATGTCGCCGCGCATGTTGCACGCGAGGTCCAGGCCGGCCATGAAGTGGCGGTTGTGGTTTCGGCCATGTCGGGTGAGACCAATCGTCTGGTCGGGCTGACCCGTGATGTGGCGCGGCTGCATGATGCGCGCGAATATGATGTTGTGGTTTCGGCCGGTGAACAGGTCAGTGTCGGGCTTTTGGCCATGGCATTGCAGGGTTTGGGCATTGCCGCGCGTTCATGGTTGGGTTGGCAAATTGCCATGAAAACCAGCGATGTGCACGGCGCGGCGCGCATTGAGGATATAGATGTCGCCGCTATGGAAGCGCAATTTGAAGAGGGTCGTGTGGCGGTAATCGCTGGCTTTCAAGGCATTAGCGGCAATGGCCGCATCACCACTTTGGGGCGCGGCGGCTCTGATACCAGCGCCGTTGCCGTGGCCGCCGCCTTGAATGCCGATCGTTGCGATATTTATACCGATGTCGATGGCGTTTATACGACCGATCCGCGCATGGTGCCAGCGGCACAAAAAATGCATCGTATTTCTTATGAGGAAATGCTGGAAATGGCCTCTTTGGGCGCAAAAGTCCTGCAAACCCGCTCGGTCGAATTGGCCATGAGCCAGCATGTGCGTTTGCAAGTGCGCTCCAGTTTTGACGCGCCCGATGATGCGAAATTCAAAAATGTGGCGGCAGATGATATAGTCGGCACGCTTATCTGTGATGAGGATGAGATTATGGAACATGAGATTGTCAGCGGTATCGCCTATGCCCGCAATGAAGCCAAGTTGACCCTATTGGGCGTGCCCGACCGACCCGGTGTGGCCGCCCAGATTTTTGGCCCGCTTGCTGATGCGGCGGTCAATGTCGATATGATCGTGCAAAACATGTCGCCCGACGGCAAAACCACAGATGTGACTTTTACTGTGTCGCAAGATGAGATTGAGCGCGCGGTTAAAGTGATTGAGGCAGAAAAAGGCAAGCTTGATTATCGCCAATTGCAAAGCGCCCCCGATATGGCAAAAATTTCCATTATCGGTGTCGGCATGCGCAGCCATGCCGGTGTGGCGCAAAAAATGTTCAAAGAATTGGCCGCGCAAGACATTAATATTCATGTGATTTCGACATCGGAAATCAAAATATCCGTGCTGATAGACGCGGATTATGTGGAACCGGCCGTGCGTGCGCTGCATAGCGCTTACGGCCTTGATGCGGAGGCTGCCGGTTAACACCTGCGGGTGACTGGCTCAAAAAAGGTGCCCCTTTCTGCTGAAGGACCCCGAATTTTGTTGCGCCGCCTGCGCCAGGTCATGGCTGATGGTGGGGCACGGCAAGAACGCCTCGATAAAATCGTGACATTGATTGCTGCCAGCATGAACACGGCCGTATGTTCGGTCTATTTGCGTCGGGGGCGCGACGGGTTGGAATTATGCGCTACGGAGGGGTTGAACCCGCAAGCCGTGCACCAAACCATATTGCATATTGGCGAAGGTCTGGTCGGCGATATCGCCCAACATAAGCGCCCGCTTAATTTGGCCGATGCACCGTCGCATCCGCGCTTTGCTTATCGCCCGGAAACCGGTGAAGACCCGTTTTTAAGCTTTGTCGGTGTGCCGGTTTTGCGCGGCGGTGACGTGACCGGCGTATTGGTGGTGCAGAATGCAGAAAAGCGCAATTTTGCCGACCAGGAAGTTGAGGCGCTGCAAACCGTCGCCATGGTGCTGGCCGAAATGCTTTCGGCCAGCGGTGAAGAGACGGCCGATGATGAAGCCAACCCTGATGCGCCGCGCTTGTTTAAGGGGCGCGGTCTGACCGAGGGGCTGGCCATGGGGCATGTTGTTTTGCACGAGCCGCGTGTCGAAGTGACCCGTCTCATTAGCGATGATGCCGATGAGGAGGACGCCCGCTTGTCGGCGGCAATTTATAAATTGCGCCGCAATGTTGATGATTTGCTGGCTACGGAAGATGTCAGCCATGCCGGTGAGCATTTGCAGGTCTTAGAAGCCTATCGCATGTTTGCCAATGACCGCGGTTGGCTGCGCCGTATGCGCGACGCCATTGGCACCGGTCTGACGGCGGAAGCGGCGGTTGAACGTGTCAATAATGCCATGCGCGCAAGGCTGGGCGGGCGGCGTGATGCTTATTTGCGCGACCGACTGCATGATTTTGAAGATTTGTCGAACCGGCTTTTGCGCATTTTGTCCGGGCGCGCTGAATTGGCTTCGCAAGATAAGTTGCCGCGTGACGCGATATTGTTGGCGCGGACAATGGGGCCGGCTGAATTATTGGACTATGACCGGAAAAAATTGCGCGGGCTGATCTTGGAAGAAAGCGCCTTGGGGGCCCATGTGGCAATTGTTGCGCGCGCTTTGAACCTGCCCATGCTGGGCGACGCGCGCGGAATTGTGAACGCGGCACGCGACGGACAGGAGGTTATTCTTGATACAGATGGCGATGAAGCCCATTTGAACCCGCCAAGCGAGATTGTCGAAGCTTATTCCAATCGCGCACGCTTGCGCGCCAAGCGCATGCAGCGTTATGCGCGGATCAAACATTTGCCCGCGGTGACCCGAGACGGAGCAGAAATTCGCCTCGATAAAAATGCTGGCCTGATGGTCGATGTGGAAACGCTGGTCGATAGCGGGGCGGAGAACATCGGCCTGTTCCGCACTGAGTTGCAATTTATGGTATCGGCGCGTCTGCCGCGTCAAAGTGAGCAGGCCGAGCTTTATCGCGCCGTGCTTGATAGGGTTGGCGAGCGTGATGTGGTGTTTCGCACGCTCGATGTCGGTGGGGATAAAGTGCTGCCTTTTCTGCGTATGGCGGGAGAAGAAAATCCGGCCATGGGCTGGCGCGCCACGCGCATGGCACTAGACCGGCCGGCTTTGGTGCGGGTACAATTGCGCGCGCTTTTGCGCGCCGCTGCGGGGCGCAAATTATCGCTTATGTTTCCGCTCATCACCACTTTGGAAGAATTTATCCAAAGTCGCGAAATGTTGTTTGCCGAGCGCGACCGGCTCGCCGGTTTCGGGCATCACATGCCGGAGAAGATTGAGATTGGGGCCATGCTGGAAGTGCCGGCTCTGGTTTTTCAATTGGACCGGCTTCTGCCAGAGCTTGATTTCCTCTCGGTCGGTACCAATGATTTGATGCAATTTTTCTTTGCCGCCGATCGCGGAAACCCGCAAACCAGCGACCGTTATGATTTTCTCTCGCTCGCTGCCATGCGGCTTTTGGCACAGGTGCGTGAAATCTGCGATGCGCATGATGTGCCGGTGTCAATTTGCGGTGAATTGGGCGGGCGACCTTTGGAAGCGATGGCGCTTTTGGGACTGGGCTATCGCCGTTTTTCGCTGCCATCAGCCTCTATCGGGCCGGTCAAGCGCACGGTGCGTTCGGTCAATACGCAAAAACTGTCAGCCGCGATCGCCGAGGTAATGGAAACTGGCCGCTCGGATTTGCGGCCGCTGATACGTGAAATCGCGGATGCACAGGGCGTCAGATTGTGATAATCATGGCGACTGAGAAAAGCGCCGAAAGGGCAAAACCATGAATGAAGGCGACACCGCCGCAACAAGCGAGAAGATTGGCGATAATTTGCGCGCCGCGCGCGAAGCCGCCAATGCAACGCTTGATGATATTTCAGCTCTGCTGAAAATCCGCTCCGACCACTTGCAGGCCCTGGAAAATGATGATTTTGAGCGCCTGCCGGGAAGCGTTTACGCCATCGGCTTTATTCGCACCTATGCCACCCATTTGGGGCTCAATGCGGGTGAGCTTATCGAGCGGTATAAAGCGGCGGTCGCCGTGCCTCATTTGGAGGACCAAGGCCCCAATCCGCAAACTGAATATGAACCGGTATCGGGCGGGCTGAAAATTGCGATTGGTGTGGCGGCGGTTTTTGTCGTTTATATTCTTTGGCTGATAGCCGGTGGGGCCGGTGATGTTGAGAAAAATTCACGCATCGCTGAGGCCACCGCTACGCCAATTGGGACGCCGTTGGCGCCCGCCCCGCAAGCTGTCCCGGAAAAACCATCGACCGATGAAACGGCGACCGCACTGGCTGCGCCTGAACGCTTTGGTGACGGCGTGGCAGCGTCACCGCCGGTCAATAATGTTGATGCGCCGGCGATTGAAGTTAGAGAAATCAGCCCACTTGCCAATGAGACTGCCGACGCTGCCATTATCGAAATTCGCGCGGCGCGGCGCACATGGATGCGTATTGAGAGCAATGAGGGGCGCGTGCTTTTCTCCTCCATCATAAGAAGAGGTGAAGGTTTCATGCTGGATGACGTTGCTTATACGCTGGCGACGCGCGATGCCGGTGCTCTGGAATTTTTTGTAAATGATGCATCTGTTGGATCGGTCGGCAGGCGCGGCCAGATTCTGACAGCGCGTAAAATTGAGCGGGCCGCGATACTGGCCAAATCGCGTTAGCGAGACATTATGCTTAGGCCTTGGCGACATATTGAACGGCGCAAAAGCCGTCAAATCATGGTCGGTGATTTACCCATTGGCGGAGACGCGCCAATCGCCGTGCAATCCATGACCAATACGCCGACGCATGATGCCGCGGCGACCATTGCGCAAGTCAAAGCACTGGAAGAAGCCGGTGCCGATATTGTCCGCGTCTCATGCCCTGATGAGCTATCGACAAAAGCCTTGAAAGATATTATCGCTGCGGCGCAAGTGCCGATTGTCGCCGATATCCATTTTCATTATCGCCGCGCCATTGAAGCGGCGGAAGCGGGAGCTGCTTGTTTGCGCATTAACCCCGGCAATATTGGCGATGATAGACGCGTCGGTGAAGTGGTGGCGGCAGCCAAAGCCAATGGCTGTTCGATGCGTATCGGTGTCAATGCCGGGTCTTTGGAAAAAGATTTGCTGGACCAATATGGTGAGCCGTGTCCCGATGCGATGGTCGAAAGCGCGCTTTATCATGTCGATTTATTGGAGCGACACGGCTTTGACCAATATAAAATTTCGGTCAAAGCATCGGATGTTTTCATGTCGGTCGCAGCCTATCAAAAGTTATCCGAGGCAGTTGATTGCCCCTTGCATATCGGCATTACCGAAGCGGGCGGGTTGGTCAGCGGCACAGTGAAATCAGCCATTGGCTTGGGCAATCTTTTATGGGCCGGCATTGGCGATACCATCCGCGTTTCGCTGTCATCCGACCCGATCGATGAGGTGAAAGTCGGTTTTGAAATGCTCAAAAGCTTGGGTCTCAGGCATCGTGGGGTGACAATTATTTCTTGCCCGTCTTGTGCGCGGCAAGGCTTTGACGTGATTAAGACGGTGGAGACGCTGGAGCAGCGTTTGGCGCATATTGCCGAGCCGATTACCCTGTCGATTATCGGTTGTGTGGTCAATGGGCCGGGCGAGGCTCGTGAGACCGATATCGGCTTCACCGGCGGTGGCAGCGAGGCCGGCATGGTTTATCTGGCCGGTCAACCCGACCATAAAAAACCGCATGATGAGATGGTCGATCATTTGGTCGAATTGGTTGAAACTAAAGCGGCGGAAATGGCGGCGCAAAAAAAGATTAGAGGAAATTAGCCATGCTCCCGGTTGAACGGCTTGACGCCATTTTGGCGCGCGCTGAAGCATTGCAGGAAGAAATGAACGGCGAATTGCCGCCTGAACGTTTTGTTGAATTGTCAAAAGAATATGCCGAGATTGACCCGCTGGTGGTGGCGATTCGCGATTATCGCGCGACGTTGAGCGAGGTTGAGGATTTACGCGCGCTGCAAGATGGCGAGGACCAAGAAATGGCCGATCTGGCGGCCATCGAGTTGCCGGAATTTGAGGAAAAATTGCCGGTCATGGAAGCTGCTTTGGAAATTCTTCTCTTGCCGAAAGACAGCGCCGATGAATTAAACGTGATTGTCGAAGTGCGCGCCGGCACGGGCGGCGACGAAGCGGCACTGTTTGCCGGCGATTTGTTCCGCATGTATACGCGCTATGCCGATATTTTGGGTTGGAAGTCGGAAATTATCAGTCAATCCGAAGGCGAGGTTGGCGGCTTTAAGGAGATTGTCACTGCCATTCGCGGCAAGGGTGTGTTTGCTCGTTTGAAATTTGAAAGCGGCGTGCACCGCGTGCAGCGCGTGCCGGAAACCGAAAGCGGTGGACGCATTCATACCTCGGCTGCTACCGTTGCGGTGTTGCCCGAACCCGAAGAAGTTGATGTTAAAATTGAGGAAAAAGATTTGCGCATTGACGTGTTTCGCGCTTCCGGCCCGGGTGGCCAATCGGTCAACACCACTGACAGTGCTGTGCGTATCACCCATTTGCCGAGCGGCATTACCGTGTCGCAGCAAGATGAAAAATCGCAACATAAAAACCGCGCCAAGGCGATGCAGGTTTTGCGCGCCAGGCTATTTGAGGCTGAGCGCGAACGCGCCGATAGTGAACGCGCCGCCGACCGTAAAAGCCAAGTCGGTTCAGGCGATCGCTCGGAGCGTATTCGCACTTATAATTTCCCGCAAGGGCGCGTCACTGATCACCGCATTAATTTGACGCTGCATAAGCTGGAAAAAATTCTCGCCGGTGACGGACTGGATGAAATGGTCGAAGCGCTTATTCGCGAAGACCAAGCGCAGCGCCTGGCCGCTGTCGACGAGACGGCGTGAGCAGGCCGAAAAGTTTTGCCGACTTGCAGCGTCACATGACACAAAAATTGCGCGCTGCCGATTGCGATATGGCGGCATTGGATGCACGGCTTTTATTATCGCATATTTCGGGGCTGAACGAGACGCAATTGGCGCTTGAAGCCGAGACACCGATACCGCTCGGTCTCGACAGCGCGGCGCGAACAGTTACTTCCCAGCGCGCGGCGGGCAAGCCGGTTGCCAAAATTATCGGTCATAGGGAATTTTGGGGGCGGCGTTTTTGCGTCAATCAAGCAGTGCTGGACCCGCGCCCTGACAGTGAGACTTTGATCGAGGCGGCGCTGCCTCTTTTGCCGCCAGAGCAAGATGTGCAACTGATTGATTTGGGCACCGGCTCGGGATGTCTGTTGATGACCCTTTTGGCCGAGCGGCCAATGGCGCGGGGTCTGGGCATTGATAAAAGCTCGGCTGCTTTGCATATGGCGCGGCGCAATGCGCATCTTCTTGGCCTGCGCGCGCGCATCGCTTTGCGGCATGGTGATTGGTTACGCGGCATAAGGCGGACAGTCGATATGATTGTTGCCAACCCACCCTATATTGAAAGCGCCGAAATCGCACGTCTCGATAAAGCGGTGCGCCTTTTTGACCCGCGCGCTGCTTTGGATGGCGGGGCTGATGGGCTCGGCCCTTATCGGCGTCTCATCAAGCCGGCCTTTGCGTGCCTTAAAGGAAGCGGCCATTTGCTTTTGGAGATTGGCGCGCGCCAAGCCGAGGCGGTCAGCGAGTTGATGGCCGAGGCGGGATTTGACAATATTGAGGTGAAACAGGATTTGGCCAGCCGCGATCGAATATTGCAGGCACAAAAAAGCTCAAGAAAAATAAAAAAGGGGTTTGAAAAATAATTGCCGAAGGGCTAGGTTGCCCTTGTTCAAAGAGTGGTGTGTCGAAAACTGCTCGTGAATTTCTCCAAACGGTCAGCTTAATTTCGCTATGAGGGCATTTGGAGTGTCGCATCGGTAGATGAAAACCTGAAGGGGCTGGTCAAAACCGGTCAACAACAAACGATATTGGAAGTCAGATGAAACGGTCTCGTGGGCGTGGACGTCGCCAACAAAATCCCGTCAACCGCAGCTATGACAGCAATGGCCCCGATGCGCGCGTGCGCGGCACGGCTAGTCAGGTCTATGAAAAATACCAAGGCTTGGCCCGCGATGCCATGTCGGCCGGTGACCGCGTCATGGCGGAAAACTACCAACAGCATGCTGAGCATTATTACCGCATTCTGCAGAGCTTCCAGCCGCAACCCGGCGATAATGAAAATGCTGAAGTAGGAAACGGCGCGAGTGAAGAGACAGCGCAAGGGGAACAAGGCAATGGCGCCGCCATTGGGGACGGAGTCGAAGAAAATGATAAAAGCGGTGAGCCATTAGTTTTGGTGCGCGAAAATGATGATAGTGAGGGTAATAAAGAAACGCCAAAATCGCGGCGCAGAGGCCCATTGGGCAAAAAGCGCAAAGCCAAAAGCGATAAAGCTGATGAATCCGACGACGGTGATGCTGCAGCTGTTTCAATGGATGGCAGCGAGAGCGCTGATGGCGAACCGGTGCATTCCAACGAATAGGCCGATATTTTTTCTGAAATATTTATTCAGCGATTTTGTGCGGCGCTCAGATTACGCCGTGGCAATGAGCGAAGGCGATTGTCATTGGTTGCCAGCGCATTGATGCGCGCTCCGATAGCGGTTTGCGCATTGCGCAATTTTTCCAACTCGGTGGCATCAAGGGCGCGCTCCGGCGGCACATCAAGATCGCGCGGATTGACCGGTTTTTTATGCCGCAGCACTTCATAATGCAAATGCGGGCCGGTCGCGAGGCCGGTGGCGCCGACATAGCCGATGATTTGCCCTTGTTTGACCCGTGCACCTTTCTTCAGCCGCCGCGCATAGCCGTTGAGATGAGCATAGGCGGTCTCATAACCATTGCGGTGGCGAATGCGAATATATTTGCCGTAATCGCCATTGCGCCCCAGCGCCACAATCGTGCCGCTACCGGCGGCATAAATTGGTGTGCCGCGCGGAGCAGCAAAATCAAGTCCGCGATGCAGCCTTGTATAACCCAGTATCGGGTGCCGCCGCATACCGAAGCGCGACGACAGCCGGGCCCCGTCCACCGGTGTTTTCATCAAAAGGCGCTGCACGCTGCGCCCGTTTTCATCATAATAGGCATGGCTGCCATCGTCATGGGCGAGCCGCCAGTAAGCATAACGTTTGCCACGATTGGTTAGGGCGGCGAAAATAATATCGCCCTCTTCGGCCAGTTGATTGTTTTCGTCAAAACGGCGAGTGTAGAGCACTTCCAACTGGTCGCCCTCGCGCATATCGCGCTGAAAGTCGATGGAAAAAGAAAACAGGCGAATGAGCTCGACCACCAAATTGGGCGACATGCCGCCACCACGCGCCGCCTCATAAACCGAACTGGAAATCAGCGTGTCGGTGAAGAAAAACCGTTCCGAAAGCGGCCTGACCTGTTTTACCACATCAAAGGATAAATGGCCGGTGCGGCGCACTATCAGCCTTTGGCGCGGTTCGGGAATAAAATCAAAGCCGGCGAAGCGCTTGGCTTTACTATCGGCCACGCCATCGCTTGGCCATTCTTTGAAAATACGCACTTTTTGCCCGATATTGAGTTTGCGCGGGTCAAACTCGGTGCGTAGCGCATCAAGTGCGGCATCGGCTTCAACCCCGTCAATGCCAGCGCGCGCCAAAAGTGCGGCCAGACTATCGCCGGCAATCAATTCATCGCTTTCATAATCGCGCTGCATTGGCGCGAGCCGGGCCCAGCGCGCGGCAATGGCCGGATGCGAGGGCGCCGGTTTGGCGCTTAAGACCGGTTTTGGCACATCGGGTAGCAATAAGCGGCTGGCCAACCAGCCGGTTAGAATAAGTGCCGCCATTACGGCGACGGAAAAGCGCAAACGGGCGCGGCGACGTCGCGCTTGCTGCGCCAAAAGGGCGGCATTGACGGCGCTATTGCCGGGGTCTGTTGTGCTGGCATCACTTATGTTTTGCGGCTCTTCCATTGGCTGCAAAATGGGCTGTGTCGGCAATTTTTGTCAATAGATCATTAATTGTCTAAAAACCGCAACCGATGCAATAAGGCATCACTACAACATATGGTGGGTAATGGCGGTTTTTAGCCACTATTGACGGCATTGGGAGTTATTTTCACTTTTTTTCATTTTTTTCAAAAAAAGCCTTTGACAGAGCGGGTTTGCACACTTATACACGCTGCAGCTTCGGTGAAGGTTCATCAGTAACCCCGCCGAGCATAAGAGTTTACCGCCTAGCGGGATAAGGCTTGATTGGGCTCCGCTCTTATGGCATCAATACTGATCCTCACAGAGGTTAGAAATCTCCAACCATTGCAACCGCAAGGTTCCATGGCACGGGGTTTTTCGCTTCGAGTGGGGGCCAAAGGAGCAATCCAGCGGCAGTTGTTTGACATGGTAGATATTGAAAGAGAAACGTGGACGGCGGTGTCCTGGCGTGTCGATTTTTCGTGGCTTTTGTCACAGCTCAATCGGCTACAAGACATGCAGTCATATTTTGATTGCTGAACGTTACGTCTTACGTTTCTTCCACTCCTATACCTGTGCCGATTTATCGGATTGGGTATAGAGAAGTGGGAACTCGTTAATACGCATCATATCGTATGATATGGTTTGAACGTTTAGTAGTGAACTGATTGCAAGAATCAAACTTG
>MDTG01128053.1_pt1 | contig 47583 bp, 48 predicted proteins | sample 811421 | NCBI WGS metagenome assembly MDTG01 (sample SAMN05326645, study PRJNA326480) | marine metagenome | isolation source: seawater | place: Pacific Ocean: South East | collected 2011 | reverse complement strand
TGCATCTATCTGGTCGATTCCGGCGGCGCCAACCTGCCGAACCAGACCGAGGTCTTTCCCGACCGCGACCACTTCGGCCGCATCTTCTACAATCAGGCCAACATGTCGGCGATGGGCATCCCGCAGATCGCCGTCGTGATGGGCTCCTGCACCGCCGGCGGCGCCTATGTGCCGGCAATGTCGGACGAGACCATCATCGTGCGCCGGCAGGGGACGATCTTCCTGGCCGGTCCGCCGCTGGTGAAGGCGGCCACCGGCGAGGAGGTGTCTGCGGAGGATCTGGGCGGCGCCGAGGTGCACGCCCGCGTCTCCGGCGTGGCCGATCACTATGCCATCGACGACGATCAGGCGCTGGCGCAGGCCAGGCGCATCGTCGCCAATCTGAACACGGTGAAGGCGCCGGCGCTTGCCCTGCAGCCGGCGCGTGAGCCGGTGCTCGATCCGGGCGAACTGGAAGACGTCGTGCCGGTCGACCTGCGCAAGCAATATGACATTCGCGAGGTCATAGGCCGCATCGTCGACGGATCGGAGTTCGACGAGTTCAAGGCGACCTATGGCACCACGCTGGTGACGGGCTTCGCCCGCATCATGGGCATTCCCGTCGGGGTGATCGCCAACAACGGCATTCTCTTTTCCGAATCCGCTCTCAAGGGCGCGCATTTCGTTGAATTGTGCTGCCAGCGCAAGATCCCTTTGCTCTTCCTGCAAAACATCACCGGCTTCATGGTCGGGCGCGAATATGAGGCCGGCGGCATCGCCAAGGACGGCGCCAAGCTGGTGACGGCGGTGGCAAGCGCCAAGGTGCCCAAGATCACGGTGATCGTCGGCGGCTCCTATGGCGCGGGCAACTACGGCATGTGCGGGCGCGCCTACGGGCCGCGCTTCCTGTTCATGTGGCCCAACGCCCGGATCTCGGTGATGGGCGGCGAGCAGGCGGCCAGCGTTCTGGCCACCGTCAAGCGCGACAATATCGAGGCCGACGGCGGCAGCTGGAGCGCGGAGGAAGAGGCGGCCTTCAAGGCGCCGATCCGCGAGAAATACGAGGCGGAGGGGCATCCCTATCACGCCACCGCCCGGCTCTGGGACGACGGCATCATCCTGCCGCAGGAAACCCGCAGGGTGCTGGGTCTCGCCTTTTCCGCAAGCCTGAACGCGCCGATCCCGGAGACGCGCTTCGGCATTTTCCGCATGTGACATGGCGGCCCGCCGCATCCCGGCGGGCGCGTTCAAAGCCTGAAAGACAAGAGGATCTCCATGCTGGATTCGGTGCTGATCGCCAATCGCGGGGAAATCGCCTGCCGCATCATCAAGACCGCGCGGCGTCTCGGCCTGCGCACCATCGCCGTTTATTCCGAGGCGGACCGCAACGCGCTGCATGTGCGCATGGCCGACGAGGCGGTCGCGATCGGGCCGGCGCCGAGTTCGGAGAGCTATCTGGTCGGCGCGCGCATCCTGGAGGCGGCCCGGCAGACGGGCGCGGCGTCGATCCATCCGGGCTACGGCTTCCTGTCGGAAAACGCCGCCTTCGCGCAGGCCTGTGCCGATGCCGGGATCGTCTTTGTCGGGCCGTCGGCGGAGGCGATCCGCGCCATGGGCCTGAAGGACGGCGCCAAGGCGCTGATGGAAAAGGCCGGCGTGCCGGTGGTGCCGGGCTACCACGGCGACCGGCAGGAGGCGGAATTCCTCAAGCAGAAAGCCTATGAGATCGGCTATCCGGTGCTGATCAAGGCGGTGGCCGGCGGTGGCGGCAAGGGCATGCGCCGCGTCGACAAGGCCATCGACTTCGACGCCGCACTGGCCTCGGCGCAGCGCGAGGCACAATCGGCCTTCGGCGATCCGCGCGTGCTCATCGAGAAGTTCATCCTCAATCCGCGCCACGTGGAAATCCAGGTCTTCGGCGACGGCAAGGGCAATGCGGTGCATCTGTTCGAACGCGACTGTTCCGCGCAGCGCCGCCATCAGAAGGTTCTTGAGGAAGCGCCGGCGCCCGGCATGAGCGAGGAAACCCGCGCCGCGATGGGCAATGCGGCGGTCGCGGCCGCCAAGGCCGTCAATTATTCCGGCGCCGGCACCATCGAGTTCATCGCCGACGGCTCGGGCGCGCTGCGCCCCGACGGCTTCTGGTTCATGGAGATGAACACCCGCCTCCAGGTCGAGCATCCGGTGACGGAGATGGTCACCGGGCAGGATCTGGTCGAATGGCAGTTCCGTATCGCCTCCGGCGAGGGCCTGCCGCTGTCGCAGGACGAAATCCGGCTCGACGGCCATGCGGTGGAGGTGCGGCTCTACGCCGAGGACCCCGACAGCGGCTTCCTGCCGTCGACCGGCAGGCTCGAGCTTTTGATGCTGCCGGAAGGCGAGGGCATTCGCATCGACAGCGGCGTCGAGGCCGGCGGCGAGATCTCGCCCTTCTACGATCCGATGATCGCCAAGATCATTGCCTATGCGCCGATGCGCGAGGAGGCGCTCGACCGGCTCGCCCATCAGTTCGGCGTGTCGTGGATCGCCGGCCCGAAGAACAACCTGGCCTTTCTGGCGAGCCTTGTCGCTCACCCGGAGGTGCGGGCGGGCGGCTTTGACACCGGTCTGATCGACCGCGATCTCGAAGCGCTGACGCAGGGCGAGGTGTCGCAGGCGACGATCTCCATGGCGGTCGCCGCGCTGCTCGCCGGACAGGAGAGCGCCGACGTCGTGGCGGACTCTGGCTGGTGCGATCCTTTCGCGCAGCGCGATGCCTTCCAGCTCTCCGGGTCGCGCTCGGTTGGCGTGCGGGTCGAGGTCGACGGCGAGGCGCGCGACATCCAGGTGGCCTGGCGGGACGGGCGCCCGGTTCCGCTGGAGGGGACGGAAGCCGGCGGCGGCGCGGGCATCGTGAGCTGGGCGGGCGACGCGGTCTATGCGCTGGAAGGCGGACGCGCGGTCAAGGTTGCGCTGGTCGACCAGCTGGCGCGCGTGGCCGAAGAGGCCGAAGGTGCGGCCGCAATCAAGGCGCCGATGCATGGCAAGGTGATTGCCGTGGATGTGGCTGCCGGCGATACCGTTGCCAAGGGCGATCGGCTGGCCGTCGTGGAAGCGATGAAGATGGAGCATGCCGTCGTCGCACCGCGCGACGGCACGGTGGAGACGGTCTTCGTCACGGAAGGCGGTCAGGTCGACCAGGGCGCGCCGATCGTCTCGCTGGTCGAGGAGTGAGCGTCGGGCGCCGGCGCGCTATCTCGCGACCGGCGCATGGGCGTAGACGAGATCCGCAGGGCTGGTGTGGCGCGGGCTCCAGCCGAGCAGCTTGGCTGCGCCGGCACTTGAGGCGCGTTGCGACAGGGCGTAGCCGGCGGCGACGTCATGCTGCGGAGCAAGGCCCGGTGCCCGCTCTTCATGTTCGAGATCGAGCCTGAGGCCGAGACTGTCGGACACGAGGCGCATCAGCGTGGAGACGGGCACGGCCTCCACGCCGCATCCGAAGGTGCTGAGGCGATAGCGGCGCGCTTCCACGGCGCGCACGTAGAGATCCGCCAGATCCTCATCCGAAACCAGTGGCCACAGCGTGTCCAGTCCGGCGCGGGTGCGAAACGCCTGGCCCGTTTCCGCCGCGCGCCGCATCTCCGCAAGCGGACCGTTCTCGCGACCGCAGACTAGCGCCGGATGGATCACCGACAGCGCCAGATGGCGCATCGGCAGCAGCGAGCGGATGGCATTGGCCACATGGGCGAAGGCGGGAAGCGGTCGAAACGGCGTGTTCTCGCGCAAGGGGACGACCGGGCTTGCGGCATAGAGCCAGACGCCGCCGGTGTAGATGACGCTGAAGGGATGGGGGCGGTCTGTGGGCAGCGCCTTCAGGGCCGCGACCAGGCGGCGTTCGACGGTGACGGACTGTGCGTCGAACGTCGCGGCCGTATGCACCAGTGCATCGCAGCGCGTGGCTTCTTCCAGCCAGCCGCGCGGCTCGCGCAGGTCGCCGGAGACCGCCTGCGCGCCGGCGGCCCTGAGCCGCGCGCCGCTCTCCGCGGAGCGCGCCAGCGCCTTGACGCTGTGGCCGCGGGCCAGCAATTGCGCGAGGACCGCGCGCCCGATGGTTCCGGTACCGCCTGTGAGAAAGATCTGCATGTCCAATTAAAAGAGCCGCGCAACCGATTCGCGCAAGCTTTCCCGTCCACGCGCGGCACGGCCGGCGGACGGCAGACAGATGTGTATTGCGGGAAAGGCTGACACGCCGGCGCTTTGATCTCGGGCCGGAGGCTCTATAACGGGAGGCATGACCCTACATCTGCTGAAACTATGTGTGGGCGCCGGCTCCATCGAGGACCTGCAGGCCTGGATCGACTTCCGGGCCGAGGAGCGCCGTGCGCGCGGCGAGGCGCCGGAGCAATGCCACACCACGCGGATGGTGCCCACCCGTCGTGACGAGCTGCTCGACGGCGGGTCGCTCTACTGGGTGATCAAGGGATCGATCCAGGTGCGCCAGCGGCTGATCGACATCCGCCCCTTCACCGATGGCGCCGGCATCAAGCGCTGCGATCTGGTGCTGGAGCCGATCCTGCATCCGACGCGGCCGCATCCGCGCCGTCCGTTCCAGGGCTGGCGCTATCTCAAGCCGGAGGACGCGCCGGCCGATCTGACGCGGCTGGACGGAAGCGGGGATATTCCCGATGCCATGCGCCGGGAGCTCGTGGAACTCTGCCTGATCTGAAGCCGCCGTGCCCTCACGACGCGCGCGACCAGGGCATGTTGTCGATGAGCCGCGTGGCGCCCAGTTTTGCGGCGACCAGCAGACGCATGTCGCGGGTCGCATCATTGACGGGGGCAAGCGTATCGGCGGCCCGCAGCTCCAGGTAATCGACCTCGAAGCCACCGTCGGTCAGTCTGCGCCGTCCCCGGTCGAGGGCATCTGCAACCGGCGTCCCCGCGTCGAGGGCCTGAAGCGTTTCGCGCAGGACTGCGGGCAGCAGCGCGGCCCGCTTGCGCTCGTCCGGGCCGAGATAGCGGTTGCGCGAGGACATCGCCAGACCGTCGTCTTCGCGCACGGTCGGTGCGCCCTCGATCTCGATGGGGATGTTCAGGTCGCGCACGAACTGCCGGATCACGCAAAGTTGCTGATAGTCCTTCTCGCCGAAGATGGCGAGATCGGGGAGAGCCGCGAGCAGCAGTTTGGTGACCACCAGGGCGACGCCGTTGAAGAAATGCGGGCGGGTGACGCTTTCCAGACCCTGCGATGGTCCGCCGACGCTGACCCCGGTCGCAAAGCCCTTCGGATACATCTCGCCGACGGTCGGGAGGAACACGGCATCGACGCCAAGCTCCGCGAGCTTGGCGATGTCGCTGTCGTTGTCGCGCGGATAGGCGTCGAAATCCTCGTTTGGCGCGAATTGCGTCGGATTGACGAAGATCGAGACGATCACGAGATCGGCCTTTGCCTGAGCCGCACGCACCAGCGACAGGTGGCCCTCGTGCAGCGCGCCCATGGTCGGTACCATGGCGATGCGCCGGCCGCTGCGGCGGGCGGCCTCGACATCCGCGCGCAGGCCGGCGATGGTTTCGAAAATGCGGGGGCGTGTCATGGGCGCTAGCTCCGTCGCAAAAAGGTCAGCCGGACCGCCAGGCGCGTTCGCGAAACAGCTGCGCATGCCTTGGCATTTTCCGATGCGAAGGCCATATCGCACTGTGCGGGCAATTGCCACGGTCTGAAACGGGCGGAAGGAGGCGCAGGTGACGAACAAGCGCGATATCGACCTCAAGAGCAAGCAAACCTCTCCGGTCGAACGGGCATCGGCGGGCTCCGAAATCGCCGCGTTTCTCAAGGATGCCAAGGCGACGACCAATGTGGCGCGCGCCGGGCGGCTGGTGATCGCGCTCGATGCGACGATGAGCCGGCAGCCGACCTGGGACCGGGCCTGCTCGCTGCAGGGCGAGATGTTCGCCGCCGCCGGAAAGTTCGGACACCTGACGATGCAGCTCGTGTATTTTCGCGGCTTCGGCGAATGCGCGGCGTCCAGATGGGTTCAGGATGGGGACACGCTGGCGCGGCTGATGACCCGCATCGACTGCCGCGGCGGACAGACGCAGATCCGCAAGGTGCTGCGCCATGCAATCGACGAGACCAAGCGCAAGAAGGTCCAGGCGCTGGTCTATATAGGCGATTGCGTGGAGGAAGACGTCGACGGATTGTGCGCGCGCGCCGGCGAACTCGGCCTTTTGGGCGTGCCGGCCTTCGTCTTCCAGGACGGGCGCGACGGGCACGCGGAAACGGCGTTTCGCGAAATCGCCCGACTGACCGGGGGAGCGCATTTTCGTCTGGACGAAAGCGCGCCGGGGGAATTGGCCGCGTTGTTGAAGGCCGCGGCCGTCTTTGCGACCGGCGGTCGGCCGGAGCTGGAAAAACTGACCAAGGGCGGGGATGTGGGCGCGCGGCGCTTGCTGGCGCATTTGCGCTGACTCCGCCTCAGGTGCGCTGAGGCCGCCTCAGGCCGGGCGCACCTCCCCCTCGCACTGCGATGCGTCCCCCGCTATATGGAGCGGGAAGGTTTCACACGCTGACGGTGTGCGGCGAGCGCTGCACTGGGAGATGACATGGGATATCTGCTGCTGGGGGTGGCAGCGCTGGGGCTCGTCCTGGCGTTCGGCAATTCCATCGCCTCGGCCGATCCGGCGCGCCTTGCCCGGCAAGTGAAGACCGCTGGCGGCATCGCCCTTCTCGTCGCTGCGGTCGCGTTGATGCTGGTCAAGCGCTTCGATCTGGCGTTTTTCGCCGGCATGGCCGGACTGTCGCTGCTCGGGCTGAGGAATGCGAAGGGATTTCGCAGCGCCGGCGGGAGCGGTTCCACCGCCGGTGCCGGTCAGACATCGGTGGTCAGGTCCGCCTATCTGGAAATGCGGCTCGATCACGAGACCGGCGACATGGACGGGGAGGTTCTGGCCGGCGCTTTTGAGGGGCGCCGGCTGGACGGGCTTGCTCCGTCGGAGCTTCAGGCTCTTTACCGCGAGGTCGCGGGGGATCCGGACAGTAGGGCGTTATTCGAAGCTTATCTCGACCGCCGGCAGCCCGGATGGCGCGTAGACTTCGAGGCGGATGCCGCAACGGGGCAGGGACCCGCGCCGAGCGCGGGCGCCATGACCGAGGAGGAGGCCTACCAGGTTCTGGGGCTTTCGCACGGCGCCAGCGAGGCGGAAATCCGGGCGGCGCATCGCCGCCTTATGAAACGTGTTCATCCCGACCAGGGGGGGAGCGGCTTTCTCGCTGCGAAACTCAACGAGGCTAAGGACCTGCTTCTCGATCGTCATTGAACTCACCAATACGCGTGACAGTTGATCTTGGTGTTGCCCACGCGGTCTACTGATAGACCGCGTAGCAGTTGAACTTGTTCCGCTTCAGGGTCTTGCATGCGTCCCACGCCGCGGTCTTGGTCTTGAAGCCGACGAAACGGGCCCGGTAGAGGGTCGTGCCGTCCGCCTCGACCGGCTCGGTGTGCGGGTCGTAGCCGCGCAACGTGCGCCCGACACGGCCCTGGGCCTTCTTCAACATCGAAATCGCCCCGTCCTCGGTCTCGGCCGCGGCAATCTGGATCTGCCAGCCGGGTTCGGGATCGGCGGTGTTGTTGGCGGCAACGGTCACGGAGGCATTCGCCGGAGCCGCGGGAAGGGCGGCTGCACCGCTGGCCGCGCTCGCCACCTGGATCGTCTGCGTCCGCACGGCCCGGATCACCGGTTCGCTGCGCTTCGGCGCGCGCGGGGCGGCGACGGGGGGAAGCGGGGCGCCGGCGCCGCTGTTGAAGGCCAGGCTCTTGCGACGCAGGGCCGCCTTGAGGTCCGCCTTCTGCGGCACGGGAACGATGGACCCGGTCACGATGTCGCCCTGGGCGAGCTGGGTGGCGGCGATGATCGGCTTTGCGTCCGGAACCTCGGCAATGGCTGCGGGCCTGGCGAAGGCAAGCGGCTTCGTGTCGGGAACCTCGACCTGGGCGACCAGCACCGGCTTGGTGTCGGGCACCGGGACGTTGCGCAATTCGGCATACTGCGGGATCGCCGGGGCGCTGCGGGCAACCAGCATCGGTGCGGTGCGCTTGCCACGCGAAGCCTTGGGCAGGTAGCTTGCGATCAGCTTCTTCATCTGCGCGTTGCGCGAGGCGCCCGACCGGCCGCCCATGACCACCGCGACGATGTGGCGGTTGTCGCGCTTGACCGAGGTCACCAGGTTGAAGCCGGACGCGCGGATGTAGCCGGTCTTGATGCCGTCGACGCCCTTCACGCGGCCCAGCAGGCGGTTGTGGTTGCCGTAGCGGCGGCCCTTGTAGGAATAAACGCGTGTGCCGAAGTACTTGTAATACTTGGGGAAGCGCTCCTGGATCGCGCGGCCGAGAACGGCCATGTCGCGGGCGGTGGTGACCTGCGCGCTGTTCGGCAGGCCCGAGGGGTTCTTGAAGGTCGTGGACTTCATGCCGAGCTGGCGGGCGCGCTGGGTCATGCGGCGGCCGAAGGCGGACACGGAGCCGGAAATGTTCTCGGCAACGACGACGGCGACGTCATTCGCCGACTTGGTCACCAGCGCCAGGATCGCATCCTTGGCGCTGATGGTGCTGCCCGGCTTGAGGCCAAGCTTCGACGGCGGGCGGCTCGCGGCGTATTTGGACACCTTGAGCGGCGTCCGCAAGGACATGCGGCCGGCTTCCAGCTCCTCAAACAGCATGTAGAGCGTCATGATCTTGGTCAGCGACGCCGGATAGCGTTTGGTATCCGCCTTGTAGCTGTAGAGGGTCTTGCCGGTCTTGGCGTCGACCACGATGCCGGAATATTTCGAATTCGCATTGGCCGTCGCCGGCGTCAATGCCAGGCACCCGACCGCGATCGTCGCAATCAGAGAACCGCGAATTCCGCTTGTCAGGACGCGCGCGGCGCGTCGCACACCTTTACTCAGCACAATGTCACCCCATTCGGGCCAGGTGTTTCGGTTGCGGCGTCCCCGTCGGCTCCGGTTTTTCCGGATGCCGCGATGACACTCGCCGCGGACGGGAGGCTAGCGCAAACAGGGTTACGAATGTGCAAACGCAAACGCCTGCAAAATCCGGTTTCCGTGTTGTTTCGCCGGTTTGTTCCCGCCATCTCGTACCTGCAGAATCGCAAATGGCAGTTAATGCGCCGTTACCTCGTGCCCATCCGGTGTATCAAATGATGTGCCCATTGGCGACCTGTGGACAGGAAGGGAGCAAGCTTCACCCTATCGGCGCGTCGGCGCCGACACGATCGGGAAACCCCGTAGGTCGAAGGAATATATTGCAGTGCAAAATGGATCGTTGACAAAAATTGTGCACTGCATATATATCCAGAGGACAATCACACAGTCGGCGTCGTTCCAATGGTATCGAACCCGGCTACGCATGCGCAAGACGGGTATCCGTGCTGCGGTCCAAAGACCTGACACGCCAACGAGGTTATCATGATCAACAATTTCGAAGAGATGCAGAAGCTCAGCAAGGACAACATGGACGTCATGATGCAGAGCATCGGCGCCATGACCAAGGGCATGCAGGCGATCGCGTCCGAAGTGGCCGACTACCAGAAGAAGTCCTTCGAGGAAAGCACTGCGGCGATGGAGAAGCTCGTCGCTTCCAAGTCGCTCGACAAGGCGTTCGAAGCCCAGAGCGACTTCATGAAGTCCGCATACGAAGGCTTTGTCGGCGAAGTCACCAAGATCGGCGACATGTACTCGGAGCTCGCCAAGGACACCTACAAGCCCTACGAAGGCGTCCTTGCCAAGGTCTCCAAGTAAGACCTTCGCCCTTCGCGACAGATTTGGCGGAGCCTCGGCTCCGCCGGCAAAAGCCCGGCCCCGTGCCGGGCTTTTTTCGTTTTGCGGCAAGGGCCCGGCCGGGGCTGACCGCGGTCGCCCGGGCCGATCGTCCCGGTCTTCTTTTTCCCGGTTCGTTCGATGTCCAACGGCATTGTTGCCGATGAAAAAGTTCATACATACTGTAGAGTGAACGGACAGCCTCGGGTCATCCGTCGCGTCGAGGCCTGCCGGAGCGGTGCGGCGGAGCCGGGAAATATACCTGCGTCCGCGCGGCCGAGGGGTTGGTGAACCGCCGCCGCGCGCTAGGATACTAGAGAAAGGCGCTCGCCGACGAGACCGTCCCTTGCCTCGTCTGGCAATTCGGGCCGGCGCGCACTTGGAATATCAGTGCCGGACTTGCGCTTCGGGCGCATCCGGCGCGAGCCTCGAACGAAGCGGACAGCCGGGCGAACACCGCTGATCGCATGTGTTCGCACCAGAAGGTCCGTTGCAAACAGGCTATGGAGCAGGAATGACGAAAGGACCTCAACGCGGGGACGGGGACGACACAGGCGGTCTGGTCGTCACCAAAACGCGTACGGTAGCCAAGCGGCCGAACTTGTATCGCGTTCTGTTGCTCAACGACGACTACACACCGATGGAATTCGTCGTGCATGTCGTGGAACGGTTCTTCCAGAAGAATCGCGAGGAAGCGACACGCATCATGTTGCACGTCCATCATCACGGAGTGGGCGAGTGCGGGGTGTTCACCTACGAGGTGGCCGAGACCAAGGTTACACAGGTGATGGACTTTGCCCGCAAACACCAGCATCCTCTTCAGTGCGTGATGGAAAAGAAATAGGGGTCGCCAGTGCCTTCATTCTCCCGAAGCCTCGAAAAGGCGCTGCATCAAGCGCTGTCCTTCGCAAACGAGCGGCAACAGGAATACGCGACTCTCGAGCATCTTCTGCTTGCCCTGGTGGACGACCAGGACGCAGCGGCCGTGATGCGCGCCTGTAACGTCGATCTGGATATTCTGAAACGCAATCTCGTCGACTACATCGATTCCGAGCTTGAAAACCTCGTCATCGACGGCGACGACGACAGCAAGCCGACGGCCGGGTTCCAGCGCGTCATCCAGCGCGCGGTGATTCATGTCCAGTCGTCGGGGCGCGAGGAGGTGACCGGCGCCAACGTGCTGGTGGCGATCTTCGCGGAGCGCGAAAGCCACGCGGCCTATTTCCTGCAAGAGCAGGACATGACCCGTTACGACGCGGTCAACTACATCTCCCACGGCATCGCAAAGCGCGCCGGCATGTCCGAGGCGCGTCCCGTCACCGGTGCCGACGAGGAAGCCGCGGCCGAGGAGGTCGGCGAGAAGCCCAAGCAGAAGACCGATGCGCTCGAGGCCTATTGCGTCAACCTGAACGAGAAGGCCAAGGCCGGACGCATCGACCCGCTGATCGGACGCGATGCGGAGATCTCGCGCACCATCCAGATCCTCTGCCGCCGGTCGAAGAACAATCCGCTGTTCGTCGGCGATCCGGGCGTCGGCAAGACCGCCATCGCGGAAGGGCTTGCCAAGCGCATTGTCGACAAGGACGTCCCCGACGTCCTGATGGATGCGACGATCTTCTCGCTCGACATGGGCGCGCTGCTTGCCGGTACGCGCTACCGCGGCGATTTCGAGGAGCGCCTGAAGCAGGTGGTCAAGGAGATCGAGGAGTATCCCGGCGCGGTGATGTTCATCGACGAGATCCATACGGTGATCGGCGCGGGCGCCACCTCGGGCGGGGCGATGGACGCCTCCAACCTTCTGAAGCCGGCGCTCGCCTCCGGCACGATCCGCTGCGTCGGCTCGACCACCTACAAGGAGTATCGCCAGTTCTTCGAGAAGGACCGGGCGCTCTTGCGGCGGTTCCAGAAGATCGACGTCAACGAGCCGACGATCTCCGATGCGGTCGAGATCCTGAAGGGTCTGAAGCCCTATTTCGAGACCTTCCACAAGGTCCGCTACACCAATGATGCGATCAAGACGGCGGTCGAGCTGTCGGCCCGCTACATCAACGACCGCAAGCTGCCGGACAAGGCCATCGACGTGATCGATGAATCCGGCGCGTCGCTGAAGCTGCTGCCCGAAGGCCGTCGTCGCAAGACCATCGGGGTGAAGGAGATCGAAACCACCATCGCCTCCATGGCCAGGATCCCGCCGAAATCCGTCTCCAAGTCGGACGAGGAGGTGCTGTCCAACCTCAACGCGACGCTGAAACGCGTTGTCTACGGCCAGGACGATGCCATCGAGACCCTGTCGTCGGCGATCAAGCTGTCGCGCGCCGGGTTGCGCGAGCCGGACAAGCCGATCGGCAACTATCTTTTCTCCGGTCCGACCGGCGTCGGCAAGACGGAGGTTGCCCGTCAGCTCGCCAGTTCGCTCGGCGTGGAGCTGCTGCGCTTCGACATGTCGGAGTATATGGAGCGCCACACGGTGTCGCGGCTCATCGGCGCGCCTCCGGGCTATGTCGGTTTCGACCAGGGCGGTCTCCTGACCGACGGCGTCGACCAGCATCCGCACTGCGTGCTGCTTCTGGACGAGATCGAGAAGGCCCATCCGGACCTCTTCAACATCCTGTTGCAGGTCATGGACCACGGCAAGCTGACCGACCACAACGGCAAGCAGGTCGACTTCCGCAATGTGATCCTGATCATGACGACCAATGCGGGCGCCTCCGACATGGCGAAGGAGCCGATCGGCTTCAACCGGGTCAAGCGTCAGGGCGAGGACCAGGAGGCGATCAACCGGCTGTTCTCGCCGGAGTTCCGCAACCGTCTCGATGCCGTCATCGCCTTCGGCAATCTGCCGACAGAGGTGGTGCACCGGATCGTCGAGAAGTTCGTCATGCAGCTGGAAGCCCAGCTTGCCGACCGCGGCGTGACCTTCGAGTTGACCGAAGAGGCAGTCTCCTGGCTGGCGGAGAAGGGCTATGACGAGCGCATGGGCGCGCGTCCGCTCGCGCGCGTCATCCAGGAGCACATCAAGCGGCCGCTCGCCGACGAGGTGCTCTTCGGCAAGCTGCGCAAAGGCGGGACGGTCAAGGTCTCCGTTTCGGAAGATGCAGCCGGCCTGCTGCTTGAAAGCGTCGAGGAAACGGTGGTCAAGCCGAAGGCCGAAAAGCCCAAGGCCGCCAAGCCGAAGCGGCGCCGCAAGCCGGCGGCGAAGAAGACCGAGGCCTCCACGGGCGCAAGCCGCAAGGGCGACGGACCGGCGAAGAAAAGCCTGATCCCGAAGGTTCCGCTGGCGGATTGACGTCGCCCGATCCGGGGCCTGCGCCCCGCTCCCGATATCGTGAAACGGCACCCTGCGGGGTGCCGTTTTGCATTCGGCCCGACGCCTGCTAGAAGGGAATGGTTCCCTTCAGCCTGATGCGATTGCCCGACGCGACGCCTCCCGGTTTCCAGTGCCTTGTCATGACGTCACCTTCCGATCCTTCGGGCGCATCGGGCGCCCCGCCTCCGGTCGACCCGTCCTCGTCGCCCGTCACCGCGCTGGGATGGGCCTTGCGCGGCATGCGCTCGGCCGTCTCGATCCCGGCGCTGATCCTGACCGCGGCGTTCGTCGGCTATGCGGGGCTTGCGCGCGAAAGCGGGCTGACGCTCGACCAGACACTGTTGATGACCGGGCTCGTGTGGGCCTTGCCCAGCATCGTCGTCCTGACCGGCGCGATCACCGGCGGCATGGGCATGATTTCCGCGGGCCTCGCGGTGGCGCTTGCCTCGGTGCGCCTGATGCCGATGACCATGGCGCTGATGCCGCTGTTGCGCGTTGAGGGCAAGACGAAGCGCTGGCATTTGCTGATAGCCTCGCATTTCGTCGCGGTGACGGCCTGGGTGTTCGCCATGCGCAACGTCCAGGACTTGCCGCGCGAGGCGCGCCTGCCGTTCTTTCTGGGCTTCGGCGCCAGCCTGACCGGCTTCGTCTTTTGCATGACAGGCATTGCCTATGTGATGGTCGGCAGCCTGCCGCCGATGGTCGCCGGCGGGCTCTTCATGCTGACGCCGGTCTATTTTCTTTGTTCGCTCTGGGGCGCGTCGCGGATTTCCGCCGACAAGGCCGCCATGCTTGCAGGCCTTGTTCTCGGGCCGGTGTTCTTCCGTCTTGCGCCGGGGCTGGATCTGCTCCTGACCGGGCTGGTCGGCGGAACGCTCGCCTATCTCGCCACGCGGCTTTCCCGACGGGGGTGGCGATGACGATGGCGGATCCGTGGTGGTGGCCCTATGCGATGATCGTCGTTGCCGGCTGGCTCGCGACGGACGTCTGGCGCTGGCTGGGCGTGCTGTTCAGCGGGCGCCTGCGGGAAGACAGCGAGCTGATGGTCTTCATCCGCAGCGTCGCGACCGCACTCGTCGCCGGCGTGATCTCAAAGCTGGTGCTCTTTCCCGCCGGCGCGCTGGAAACTGCGCCGGTGGCGTTGCGGCTGGCGGCCGCCGTCACCGGCTTCGCAGCCTTCCTGGCGTTCGGGCAGCGCGTCATCGTTGGCGTTCTGGCGGCGGAAGTGGTGCTGATCGGGGGATGGCTCCTGCTCGGAGCCGGCTGAGGAAAACGCCGGTTGCCGCTCGATAGCTGACAGGATGCTGTCAGCAGCACCCTGTCATGGTCTCCCTATGGCGCGCCGAAGCGCCGTTCCCAACCATGGAGACCCGAAATGACCACCGGACAGCTGACGCTTTATTACTCGCCCCGTTCGCGGGCAAGCGCGGTGCGGGCGCTGCTCGACGAGCTCGGCGCGCCTCATGAGCTTGCCGTGCTCAACATGCGTGCCCGCGCGCAGAAGTCGCCGGAGTATCTGGCGATCAACCCGCTTGGCAAGGTGCCGGCGCTCACCCACGGCGATGCGATCCTGACCGAGACCGTCGCCATCATGCTCTATCTCGGCGATCTCTATCCCGGGGCTGGACTGACGCCGATGCCGGGCGATCCGCGCCGCGCCGCCTATCTGCGCTGGATGGTGTTTTATGCCGCGAGCTTCGAGCCGGCGCTGAGCGACAGGATGTACAGCCATGTGCCGCCGGCAAACGAATCCTCCTATGGCACCTTCGACGAGGTGATCGACATCCTGGGCGACCAGCTGGGGAAGGGGCCTTACATTCTCGGAGACGAGATCGCGGTCGCCGACATTCTGTGGGGTGCCTCGCTGCAGTGGGCCCTGGGCTTCAAGGCGATCCCGGACAGGGCGGTCTTTCGGGACTATGCAGCGCGGGTGACCGCGCGGCCGAGCTTCCAGCGCCTGTTTGAGGACGAGGCGCGACTTGCTGCCGAACACGAGGCTGCCGCCGCCTGATGTTTCACGCCGGGTGGCTTCAGCCGGCGAGCGTTTCGCGGATCTTGGCGGCATGGGCGGCGAGCACCTCGCCGTCGGCCATGTCGCCGGTGTGCGGGCGCAATGCCACGCCCTCGAAGCGCGGGATCACATGGACGTGGGTGTGAAACACCACCTGTCCGCCCGCGCTTTCGGAAAACTGCTGGATCGTCGTTCCATCCGCGTCGAAGGCCTTCATCACCGCGCGCGCGAGCCTTTGCACCGTTGCCATGACGGCGTTGAGGTCGTCTTCGGCAATGTCCAGGATGTTGCGCGAGGGGGCCTTGGGGATCACCAGCACATGGCCGTCGCCGCGCGGCATGATGTCCATGATGGCGAGCGTCTTGTCGTCCTCATAGACGGTCTGGCTCGGCAGTTCGCCGCGCAGGATCTTGGCGAAGACATTCTGGTCGTCATACGGCACCGACATGGCAGGTTCCCCGAAGATGCGCGGTCCGGCAGACGCCGTCTCCGCTTGAAGTTCTGAATCAGCTTCACGTTCACAAACCGATTCAGGATGGTTGCATGCGCCGACTGAACGGTCTTTGAGGAAAAGATTCAAGTGCGGCGAAAGAGTTGAGTCTTTTGAATCGCTTGGGCGAGGATCCTCAGCCGCGCTTGAAGGGCGAATAGGCCTCGGCAATCGCTTCGCCCTCGCGCCGCACGGCCTCGCGCTCGCTCTCAAGATAATCCGCGACCGCAGCGCGCAGGCCCGGATGCGCGATGAAGTGGGACGAGTAGGTCGGAGTCGGAAGATAGCCGCGCGCCAGCTTGTGCGCGCCCTGCGCTCCGGCCTCCACCCGCGCCAGCCCGCGCTCGATCGCGAAATCGATGGCCTGATAGTAGCAGACCTCGAAATGCAGGAACGGGTGGTCCTCCAGGCAGCCCCAGTTGCGCCCGAAGAGCGCATGCGAGCCGATCAGGTTGAGTGCTCCGGCGATCATCCGCCCCTCGCGCCCCACCATCACCAGCAGCACGCTGTGCGCCAGCCGTTCGCCGAGCAGCGAAAAGAAGCGGCGGTTGAGATAGGGTCGGCCCCATTTGCGGGCGCCGGTGTCCTCGTAGAAGGCGTGAAACGCATCCCAATGCGCTTCCGTCAGGTCCGCGCCCGTGACCCATTCGATCTCGAGTCCGGAGGCGAGCGCCTCGCGCCGTTCCTTGCGGATCTGCTTGCGCTTGCGCGAGGCGAGATCGCCGAGAAAGTCGTCGAAGCTGCCATAGCCCTTGTTGAGCCAGTGGAACTGCTGGTCGGTGCGTTGCAGGAAGCCGCGCTCGCCGGCAACCTCCCATTCGGTCTCGTTCAGGAAGGTGACATGCGCCGAGGAAGCGGAGCGCAGGCGGCACAATTCGCGCAGGCCGTCCGCAAGGGCGGCGATGGCAGCCGGACGGTTGATGCCGGCGCCGCTCAGGAACCGCCGGCCCGTTGCCGGGGTAAAGGGCACGCAGGACTGAAGCTTGGGATAATAGCTGCCACCGGCGCGGTGATAGGCGTCGGCCCAGGAATGGTCGAAGACATATTCGCCCATGGAATGGCTTTTCAGGTAGCAGGGCAGGGCGGCGACCGGGGTTCCGTCGGGTCCGTCCAGCACCAGGTGCTGGGGCAGCCAGCCGGTGTGTTCGCTGACGCAGCCGGACTCTTCCAGGATCGACAGAAAGTCGTGGGAAATGAACGGGTTGAATTCCGTTTCCTCAGAGATTGAATCGCCGCCTTCAGGGTCTGATTCAACCGTCGTTCTGGGCGAAACGCACCCGCCCTCGTCAAGCGTCCAGTGCGGATTGGCGAGCGCGTCCCAGTCGCGGCGGGAGATCTCCGCAAGCGAGGGAATGGCCCGCAATCCGAATTCCTGTGTCTCGTCGTCGCTTGCGCTCACGAAACCTGTGCCTTCATGTCGTTGAGAGTGTCCGTCGTGCGATACGCGCCCCTACCGACTTAGGGTGGCTGCGGAAAAAGGGGAGGGGTTGCCCGCCACTTCTCCTCCACTCCTCACGGGGCGGCGTCGGGGTCGAAGCCCTCGAAGACGATCTGGTCGGCAAAGGCATTCGCGCGGGCGCGGTCCTCGGGCGTGCGCACGGTCCAGGCGATCAAGGGCAGGCCGAACACCCGGCGCAGGGTGGCGGGTGCAAAGGCGGGCAGATCCTTGACCCAATAGGACACGAAGCTCGGGCGGATGCGCGGGGCATAAAGCATGTGCCGCAGCATGAAGCGCTCGATCCGGCTGGCGCGGCCCCACTCCTTCAGGTCGCGGGCCCCATCGCCCAATGCGCCGCGCGGAATGTCGGGTGCGGCCTCGCGCATCATTTGCATGATGTCGGGGTCGAAGGACTTCACCGCCACGGGGCCCTTGTAGCGCGTCAGGCTTTCCGCGATGCCGGCGATATAGGCATGCTTGGGGTGGCGCTCGAAGCGCGACTTGATCTCGATGCACAGCCCGACCCGGCCGTCGACCTGCTCGAGCAACTCGTCGAGAAGCCAGAGCTTGTCGTCGGTGCCGCGCATCATCGCCGTGCGGAGGTCTGCCGCCGTGCGGGCCTTGACCGGTCCGGTCTCGAAGGTCAGCCGATCCAGCGTGTCGTCGTGAAAGACGATGGCCTTGTCGTCGGCGCTTTGCTGCAGGTCGACCTCGATGGAGAATGACTTTTCCAGTGCGGCGGCAACGGCTGAGGGCGTGTTTTCGACGCAGCCGCGCGCCTTGTCGTGATAGCCGCGATGCGCGATCGGGCGCTCGGTCAGCCAGGAGAGATCGCGCATCTTTGCAAGTTTCCGCAAGAAGACAGGAGGTATTCGGGGTCAGGCGACTTCGAAGATCGCCTCGACCTCGACCGCAACCCCGAAGGGCAGGCCGGCAACCCCGACGGCGGAGCGCGCATGACGGCCCTTGTCGCCAAGTGCCTCGACCAGGAAGTCGGACGCGCCGTTCACGACCTTGGGCTGGTCGGTGAAATCGGGCGTGGAATTGACGAAGCCGACGATCTTGACCAGCCGCACGATGCGGTCGAGATCGCCGAGTGCGGCCTTGGCCTGGGCGAGCAGATTGATGGCGCAGAGCTTTGCCGCCGCCTGGCCGTTCTCGAGCGAATAGTCGTCGCCGAGCTTGCCCTGATGTTCGATGCCGTTCGGCCCCATCGGAATCTGGCCGGAGATGAACAGCTGATTGCCGGTCTGGACATAGGGAACATAGTTGGCGGCGGGCGCGGCCGCCTTGGGCAAGGTGATTCCCAGCGAGGAGATGTGGTTCTCAATTTCACCCGGCATTGGCAAATTCCTTCGGTCTGTCCGCGTCGCGCCGATTTTCGGCCGCCTGCAAAATTCGCCGGGAGAGTGACTGAATTTCCGAAGCGCTTCAAGCGTCGAACGGGCCTCCGCGCGACCTCGGGAACGGGAAAGGAAAATTCCCTTCACGGAAGGACTGGTCGGCGCCGCCCGGATGCGCGACATTGATGCGGGGTTCTGTCGAGGAGTAAACGATGAACATAACGCGTCTTGGCGTTGCCGCTGCCCGGACCGGCGCGACGGCGGTTGTCCTGGGAGCGGCGCTGTCCGGCGCTGCGCAGGCCGCGCCGACCGAGCTTCTCACGCATCGCGCTGTCTATGACCTGTCGCTGGCGGAAACCTCGCAGGCGGCCGGCATTTCCGGCGTCAGCGGGCGGATGGTCTATGAATTCACCGGCGGTCCCTGCGAGGGCTACAGCGTCGCGTTCCGCTTCGTCATCCAGGTGTCGGACGAACGCGGCCAGACGCGGGTGACCGACCTGCAGACGAGTTCCTTCGAGGACCCCGCCAGCAAGGCTTTTCAGTTCCTGTCGAAGACTTATGTGAACCGCAAGCTCAGCGAGGAAACCCGCGGGCGCGCGGAGCATGCCGACGATCACATTGCGCTCGACCTCAAGAAGCCGGACGAGCGCGAGGTGAGATTGTCGGGGACGGCATTGTTCCCCACCGAACACCTGCGGCGCCTGCTTGAAGCGGCGGACAAGGGGGAAACGATCCTCGTGGCGGACCTGTTCGACGGGTCGGAGACGGGTGACAAGGTCTATGAAACGACGTCGGTGATCGGCGCGCGGCGGGACGGGCCGGGCAGCCCCGGCGAGGAAGACGCCGGCGCGGTGGCCAAGATCGGCGATCATCCCCACTGGCCGGTCACGATCGCCTATTTCGACAGCGAGAGTGAGGACACGGGCGAGCGCATGCCGGCCTATCAGCTCGGGTTCCTGCTCTATGACAATGGCGTCAGCCGGCGGCTCAAGCTCGACTACGGCGACTTCGAGCTGCGCGGCAATCTGTCGGACCTGACGCTGATCGATCCGGTGACCTGCAAGCAATAGCAACCCGCAGCGATACGGCCGTCAGCGATCCCGCTGGCGGCGGATGTCGCCTGACCGGGTGAGACCGAGTTCGACGGCGCTCTTGCCGAATTTAGAGCGCAGGGCATCGACCGCGCGCTCCGCGCGTGCACGGCGTCCGGCGCCGTCGTCGACGAGATCGTCCGGGTCGGCATGGACGGGATCGGCGAACTCGCTGACGCCGATGCCGATCAGGCGGAACCGGCGTCCGTTCGTCTCGCCGCGCAGAAGGTCGTCACCGGCGCGAAAGATCCGGTCGGCAAGCTGGGTCGGCGCCGGCAGGCTGCGGGCCCGGGTCAGCGTCTTGAACTCGGCGGTCTTGAGTTTCAGCGTTACGGTGCGCCCGGCCATGTCGGCGGCTTTCAACCGCTCGGAGACCTGCTCTGAGAGCCGGCGCAGGATGGCGCGCAACTGGCCGTGATCGCCGATATCGGTGTTGAAGGTCGTCTCGTTGGAAATGCTCTTGGTGTCGCGCTCCGGCGACACCCGGCGTTCGTCGCGCCCATGGGCGAGGCTTGCAAGTCTCAGCCCCATCGCGCCGTATCGTCGGGCCAGATCCGTTGCCTCCATTGCCTGAAGTTGTCCGATGGTCTTCAGGCCGTCGCGGCCGAGCTTGTCCTGAAACACCTTGCCGACACCCCAGATAAGCCCCACCGGCTTGTCGGCGAGGAAGGCCCTGGCTTCCGCCGCGCCGATCACGGAAAAGCCGCGCGGCTTGTCGAGATCGGAGGCGATCTTGGCGAGAAACTTGTTGGAGGCGAGGCCGACGGACACGGTGATGCCGATGTCGCGCTCCACCTCGCGGGCGAAGCGCACCAGCGTTTCGGCAGGCGTTGCATGGTGAAGGCGCTCGGTGCCGGTAAGATCGAGGAAGGCCTCGTCGATGGACAGCGGCTCGACCAGCGGCGTGAGCGCGAGCATGCGCGCGCGGATCTCGCGCCCGACGCTTGCGTATTTCTCCATGTCCGGGCGCACGACCACCGCGTCGGGACAGGCCTCCAGCGCCTTGAACATCGGCATGGCCGACCGCACGCCGCGGATGCGCGCGATATAGCAGCAGGTCGAGACGACACCGCGCCGCCCGCCGCCAACGATCACCGGCTTGTCGAGAAGATCGGGATTGTCGCGCTTTTCCACCGAGGCATAGAAGGCGTCGCAATCGACATGGGCGATGGAAAGCGTGTCGAGTTCGTCATGGGCGAGGAGGCGCGGACTGCCGCAGGCGCTACAGCGGCGCGCGGCCGGCCTCTGGCGCGTGCCGCAATCGCGGCAGATCGCTCCGCCTTGCGCGGGCGTCCGGCCCGCCGGGGATCCGTCCTTGTCTGTGGGAGAGGGCGACATTCCAGGAGCTCCGACGCGCGGCGCGAGGGCGTTTCCGGACCTAGTCGGAAAGGCACCTCGAAATATAGGCCTCGACGGCGCTCCAGTCATCGGTTTTCAGATGCACGCCGGTGATTGTGTCGGAGGTTGCGAAGAATCGCTTGTCGGCGACGAAATGGATCAGGATGCAATCGGCCAGAGTTGTCTGAACGGAGCGGATGTTCTGGGGGCTGTCGTCGATGAACACGACCGGTCCCGGGCGCCCGGCCGCCAGGGCTGCGACCGCGCCGCCCTTCGGCCCGGTGTTTGTGATCACCGGATACTGCATGCCGTGCTGCGAGAGGGTCCTGGCCCGCGTGTCCCGGTTCCAGGCCCCCGGCAGATTGGTCAGGAACACAATGTCGGCGTCCTGCGACAAGCGGCGCAGCGCCTGCGGCGCGCCTTCCACAGGCTGCTGCCTGTGCGTCCAGGTGTCGAAGAAGGTTTGTAGCAGACCCTTGATCTCGTCGGAGGGCAATGGCGCGCCATTGCGGTCTGCGATGTTGCCTGTCAGCTTGTAATCGTGGCTGAGGAAGGCGAGGCCAAGGCTCTCCAGATGTTCTTCCAGATGCGCGATGAAATGCAGCGCCACCTCGTCGACGTCGCAGACCACCAGCGGACGCGCGCTGGTGTCGAGGGTCTCGATCTGGCGCAGCGTCTCGGCAAGCGCAGGCGTTGGTTCAGCCATCGGACAGGGCGGATCCGTCAAGCGCGTGGCGCGCGATGGCGATGCTGGTCGGCCGGTGGCCGCGGGCCTCGCAGAACGCCAGCAGCAGCGCCTCATGCGCCATGTAGAATTCCAGCACGCCGATCAGGAAGCCGTCTTCCTGGGCGGCGTCCCGGAGATCGGCCGGACCGATGCCGGCAAGGGCGAGGAAGCGGCCAAGATGCTCCATGTCGCCCGCCAGATATGCCAATGCGTCGGCCGCGAGCGTTTCGGCTTCCTCGGCGCTGAGGCGGGATCGCTGTCCCAGGTTCATTTGCGTTTGCCTTTCCGAAACGAATTCCCTCTACGATATATGGTACCTATCGTGGGAAAGGGGCCAACGCCAGTCACGCTTGTGCGCGGGACGTTCGCAAGGACGGATCCGGTTGGGACAAGGTGGGCACGGCACGGGGACGAAGGCGATTGATATGGCAAAGACCGTGCTGATTGTTGAGGACAATGAACTCAACATGAAGCTGTTTCATGATTTGTTGGAAGCTCATGGCTATGAGACCCTCCAGACCCGCACGGGCATGGAGGCGCTTGAGCTTGCGCGCGCGCATCGTCCCGATCTGATTCTGATGGATATCCAGCTGCCGGAGGTCTCCGGTCTGGAAGTCACGAAGTGGATCAAGGAAGACGACGATCTGAAGACGATTCCCGTCATTGCGGTCACGGCGTTTGCAATGAAGGGCGATGAGGAGCGCATTCGCCAGGGCGGATGCGAGGCCTATATTTCCAAGCCGATTTCCGTGGCGAAATTCCTGGAAACCGTTCGCTCCTATCTGGGCGATTGACGCCACGCGAGGGGGCATGACAGGGCGCATTCTGGTCGTCGACGACGTTAAGGCCAATGTCCGGCTGCTCGAAGCCCGGCTCGGCGCCGAATATTTCGACGTTCGGACGGCTTCGAGCGGTGCGGAAGCGCTGTCGATTGTCGCGACCTGGCCGTGCGACATCATCCTGCTCGACGTGATGATGCCCGGAATGGACGGCTTCGAGGTGTGCCGGCGGCTCAAGGCCGACCCGAGAACCGCCCATATTCCGGTGGTGATGATCACGGCACTCGACCGTGCCGACGACCGCATCAAGGGATTGCGCGTCGGCGCCGACGAGTTCCTGACCAAGCCGGTCAACGACATCGCGCTGGTTGCCCGGGTGAAGAACCTCGTGTCGCTCAAGCGGGCGAGCGACGAATTGCGGCTGCGCGCGCAGACCGGCTCGCAATTCGGTCTGGTTCAGGAGATCGAACCGTCGATGGAGGCGGAAGGCCGGGTGCTCCTTGTCGACGACTGTGCCTCGTCGGCACGGCACCTCACCGCGATTCTGCGGCAAAACTGCCGGGTGGAACTGGAGCGCGACGGCGCGCAGGCCCTGATCACGGCGGCGGAACGCGGCTATGAGACCATCGTGATCAATCTCGGGCTTGCGAAATCGGATGCCCTGCGGCTGGTCTCGCAGCTCCGCGCGCTGGAGCGGACCCGGCTCGTCCCGATCATCCTGATCGCCGACCCAGAGCAGTCCACGCGGATGCTGCGGGCACTGGAACTGGGCGTGAACGACTGCATCCTCCGTCCCGTCGAGCGCACGGAACTGGTGTTGCGTCTGCGCACCCAGATCGCGCGCAAACGCGCCAACGACCGGCTCGCCAGCGATGTTGAGCAGACCATCGCCATGGCGATCACGGATCCGGTGACGGGCTTGCGCAACCGCCATTACCTGACGTCGCATCTGGCCCGGCTCGTGCGTCAGGCCGGCGAGACCGAGCTGCCTCTTTCGGTGGTGATGATCGACATCGATCGCTTCAAGTCGATCAACGACACCCATGGCCACGATGCGGGGGACGCGGTGCTCAGGGAACTCGCCGGGCGGCTGCGCAGTCATGTACGCGGGCTCGACATGGTGTGCCGTCTGGGCGGCGAGGAATTTCTCATCCTGATGCCGGAGACCCCCGTCTCCGCGGCCGGGAAGGTCGCGGAGCGCCTGCGCGTGCTGGTCGAGCGCAAGCCGTTCACCGTGCCCGGGGCGACGGGCGAGGGGCTTTCGGTGACCGTAAGCCTCGGCGTCGCGGCGCATGAAGGCGCCGGAGACAGTGGCGACGCCTTGATCAAGCGGGCCGACCAGGCGCTGTATCGCGCCAAGGGGGCCGGACGCAACCGCGTCGTCTGTTTCCCGGACGGCTCCGATGCGCTTGAGACCGCGCAGGGCGCGCCGGGCGTGCCCCGGCGACCGGGCACGCGCACCGGGACGGGCTGACGCGGCGCTGACCGACCCTGTCTGCGTGGTTGCTACGGTTGCTGGGAAAAGCGGCGGGCATAGGCCGCCATCACATCCTCAAACACCGCATCGCGTTCGCGCTGGGCCTGTCGCAGGTCCCGCCGGCTTGACTCAAGCAAATAGCGCGCACTGGAACGGCGATCGCGGAGGCTTTCGCGCTCCAGTCGGCAGGCACGCCGCGCCGTGCGATCTTCCTGCATGCAGTCGAGAGCGGCAATGCGCTCTCCAAGATCGTCGACTTCGCGCTGGGAGCGTTCGAGGCTGCTTTCGCTCAGGCTGACATCCGCCTCGGCTTCTTTCAGCCGGCCGCCGAGCCGGCGGGCATCGTCGTAATCGACCGCGAGATCCGCCGGGCAGGAAAACGACGGCCGTTTGCCGTTGCGCCCGTCCTCGAACCCGCGCCGCGGCGTGCAATAGGCGCGCACACCCATGCGCCAGCCCTGCATGTAGGCATCCGTGTCAACGGCAATCGAGTGGCGGCCGCAGTCCTCGACAACGTTGTCCAGGCGCGATGCAGGAAATCCCTGCAGTGCATGGGCCTTGCCGATGGCCGGCCAGTCGCCGGCCTCGCATTGTTCGCGCGAAACGGTCGCGCAACTCGCAAGGAAAAGGGCGGCACCGGCCACCGCGACAAAGCCCCAGATCTTCATGATGCAAATCCGCTTGTTTCAAATGGGTTTTTCGAAAGAATGACCAGAATTCCACGCATGCGTGTGACTGGTTGAAATAAACCGTTTGGTTCCCCGGGCGCAAGAGCTGAAGGCGAGACGCTGAAACCGCCGGTGCCGGCTAGCGCTTTCGGGACCGTCCCGGTGCCGTTTCGGCGAGCCATGCCGGCGTTTACCGCGTTCGTTTACATAAATTGTAAATAAAATGCTAACGGCACCGGGTTTGTATTGATTCGCAACGGGGTTTGGATAGGCTGCCGGTGGTGATCGGATGCGTTTGTCAACTCGCATCATTTCATGATCGTCCCGATGCAGTCGCTGCAACGGGTCGACAGAAGCGTCCCACGGAAGGTTCAGGTCCGCCGCATCTCCTGACACCGTGGGGTTGACCGGTGCCCCGGCAGGCAGGAGTGGCCTCCTTGAATTGCCTGCGGGAGCACCGGTCGCCTTCTTTCGCGGCCGCCCTGCACACCCCCGACACACCTTGGCAAACCATTCTGCGCCGACAGGCGTTCTGTCGGCGCTTTCGCGCGCTTGCGTCGTGGCGCGCGTTTCCGACACACGAAAAAAGGCCCCGTGAGGGACCTTTTTGCGTGTCGTTCCAGACGGTTCGCAGCGGCGGCGGTTGGCCTGCCGGGCGCGCCGGATCGTTACTTGATCTTGGTTTCGCGGAACTCGACGTGCTTCTTCGCGACCGGATCATACTTCCGCTTGACCATCTTGTCGGTCATGGTGCGGGAGTTCTTCTTGGTCACGTAGAAAAAGCCGGTGTCGGCCGTCGACAGCAACTTGATCTTGATGGTGTTCGCCTTGGCCATCGTTCTTGTCCTTGCACTGGTGTCCGGCACCGCGTTGCGAACCCCGAGACATCGAAGATCACGTTCCGCCGGAAAATCTTGGGAAACTTTGCGCGCACCATACGTTTCGCGCGGCATAAGTCAAGCGGGATCGCGGACGGCTTGAAAGCCGTCAGACTTCCTCCCGGGTGAAGCCGTTGCCACGCCAATAATAAAATGGCACCGGGGTTCCCGGATCCAGATCCGGGTCGTGGCGAAGCCGGTTTTCAAGCTCTTCAATGATGGTCAGCGTGATCGTCGGCAGTTCCAGATCCTTGGCCTGGGTCAGCGTCAGCCAGTGCACATCCTCAAGCTCGCCGGACGGGCCGGTGCCCTCGGGCAGCCGGTCGGCGATCGCATCGGCGAAGACGGCGAGGAAGCGCGTGTCGAATCGCCTCGGACGGCGCGGCGGGGTGATCGCGCGGGCGATCAGTCGCACAGGCGTGAGATCCGGAAGCAGGCTGCGGTCCGAAAAGGCGGCCATGTCGCCGGTCCCGGTCCAGGGCGTGTCGCTCGGGGCGCCGACGAGAACGCCGGCCTCCTCATAGGTCTCCCGCGCCGCAGCTACGGTAAAGGCGCGCGCGCGGGCTTCCGTCTTCGGGCCCTTCATCGCGTGCATCAGCTTGTGGGCGACTTGCGGGTGATAGGCGCCCGTCACCGGGATGCGGCTGTCCTGCGGATCGACCCGCCCGCCTGGAAAGACGAACATGCCCGGCATGAAGCGGTGGCGCTGATGGCGCCGCCCCATGAGCACGCGCGGGCTGCCGCCCTGGCTGGGGTCGAGCACCAGAAGCGTCGCCGCATCCTTCGGGCGAAGATTGGGATTGTTGGTGTGGCGTTCCGCCGCCGACAGGCGCCGGACGAGGTCCTCGCTCATCGTCCCTCGTTTCCGCCGCCAAAATCATACATCGGCTGGTCGTCGCCGATCGCGTTCGGGTCGAAGCCGTGCATGTAGTTGGCCCATTGCAGGCCGATGAGCGCGCCCTTGATCGGCGGCAGCGCCAGCAGCGAGGAAATCACGATCAGCGGCAGCCAGAGCACGAAATGCACCCACATGTCCGGCACGAAGGCGACCTCGACGGCAAGGGCGATCGGCAGGATGATATGGCCGACGATGAAGATCGTGAAATAGGGGGGCGCATCGTCCGCGCGGTGGTGGTGCAGTTCCTCGCCGCAGGCTTTGCACGTGGGCTCGACCTTCAGGTACTTGCCGAAGAGGCGTCCCTCGCCGCAGTTCGGGCACAGACCCTTGGCGCCGAGCAGCATCGCCCGAGCCACGTCGCGCTTCGGCTTCGATGCGGGAACGGGCGTAAGATCGGTCAGGCCTGCATAGGTGACTGTCATGTCCGTGGACCTTTCGACTTTCGGCTGCGGCCGGGCGCGCTCTTTCCGCTGCGGGGCCGGCCCTTGTGCTGTCGCTCGCCTTTGCTTTGCCGTGCAAAGCTGCGTTCGCGGGAACTCTTTCGCTTGTGATAGTGACCTTCGCTCAAAAGTTCAAACTGCAGCGAGCCGGCATAGGGGGCCGCTTCCACCAGTCGCACCTCGACGCGATCACCCAAAGAGAAGGTTTCTCCTGTGGTTCGCCCCGACATGGAATGCGACGATTCGTCATAGTGGTAGTAGTCGTCGCCGATCGTTGAGGCCGGCACGAAACCATCCGCGCCGGTATCGTTGAGACGCACGAACAGGCCGGACTTCACCACGCCGGAGATCCGGCCCGTGAACCGGGCGCCGACCTGGTCCGACAGCCACAGGGCGATCAGACGGTCGACCGTGTCGCGCTCCGCCAGCATTGCCCGGCGCTCGGCAGCCGACACATCCGCGCCAATCGCTTCCAGCCTTGTCTCCATGCCATCGGGCAGACCGTCGTCGCCGAGCTTCAGCGCCCGGATCAGGCCCCGGTGCACGATTAGGTCGGCATAGCGGCGGATGGGCGAGGTGAAATGGGCGTAGCGTTTCAGGTTCAGCCCGAAATGGCCGATGTTGTCGGGCGAATATTCCGCCTGAGCCTGGCTGCGCAGGATCACCTGGTTGACGAGCTCTGCATCCGGCTGGCCCTTCACCTTACGCAAGATGCCGTTGAAGGTGGCCGGGCGCAGGCCGCCCGAAGGCGCAAGCCGGATGTCCAGGGTCGACAGGAACTCCTTCAGCGCCTCCAGCTTTTCCGGGCTCGAGGCGTCGTGGATCCGGTAGAGCAGGGGAACGCCGGCCCGCTCCAGCGTTTCGGCCGCGGCGACATTGGCCTGGATCATGAACTCCTCGATCAGCTTGTGCGCCTCGAGGCGTTCGGGAACGAAGACATCCTTGACGGTGCCGTCCTCCTTCAGCCGGATCTTGCGTTCCGGCAGGTCGAGGTCGAGCGGTTCGCGGTCGCGCCGGGCGATCTTCAGGCTCTCGTAGGCGGCCCAGAGCGGCTTGAGGATGTCATTCAGCACGGCCTCGCTGGTGTGATCCGGCTCGCCGTCGATGGCGCCTTGCGCCTGCTGGTAGGAGAGCTTCACGGCCGAGCGCATCATCACCCGGTGAAAGCTGTGGCTCTTCTTCTGGCCCTTGGCATCAAGGACCATGCGCACGGCCATCGCGGCGCGGTCTTCACCTTCCTTCAGCGAACACAGGCCGTTGGAGAGTTTCTCCGGCAGCATCGGAATGACGCGGTCGGGGAAATAGACCGAATTGCCGCGCAGATGCGCTTCGCGGTCGAGCGGTTCGCCGGGGCGGACATAGAAGGCCACATCGGCAATCGCGACCGTGACGATGTGACCGCCGGGATTATCCGGGTCGGGATCCGGCTCGGCATGGACCGCGTCGTCGTGATCCTTGGCGTCGGCCGGATCGATGGTAATCAGCGGGAGCTTGCGCCAGTCCTCGCGGCCCTTGAGCGTTGCCGGCACGGCCTGTTCGGCCGCCTCGATCACCCGGTCGGGAAAGCGGTGCGGGATGCCATGGGTGTGCAGGGCGATCTCGGAAACGGCCATCTCCGAATGCATCGCGCCGATGCGCTTGAGCACCTTGGCGCGTGTGTCGCCATAGCGGCCCGGCCCCTTGATGGTGGTGACGGAGATGAGATCGCCGTCCTCCGCGCCCTTGAGATCGCTGGTGTCGATGTCGAGTTCGCGCTGCTTGCGGTCAATCGGCTCCAGGAAGGTGCGCCCGCGCGCCATGCGCAGGATGCCGAGAATGGAGGCGGCCTGGCGTTCCAGCAGCTTGATGATCCGTCCGGCCCGGGTCGCTTCCGGTCCGGTTTCGTCGCCGCTGATGCGCACCAGCAGGCGGTCGCCCAGACCGGCCGTGCGCGGCTGGCTTTGCCGGCGCTCCGGGACGACGAGGATCTTCGGCGGTGCGCCCTGTTCCTCCACGTCCCAACTCGCCGGCTCGGCGATCAATTCGCCGTCCGCGTCGCGCGCGACCACGGTGACCACCAGCACCGCGGGGAGGTCGCCGGGCTTGATCAGTTTCTTCTGGCGTTTCTCAAGCAGGCCGTCGTCGGCCATGTCGCGCAGCAGACGCTTGAGGTAGATCCGCGCCCCGCCTGTGATCCCGAAATGCCGCGCGATCTCGCGCTTGCCGGCCTTGCCGGGATTGTCGGCGACGAAGGCCATGATCTCGTCGCGTCCGGGCATCTGCGACGTGCCGGCCGATTTTGTCGCCGTCTTCTTAGGTTTCGTCTTCTTCGGGCGGTTGGCGGTCAAGCGTCATCCTCTGCCACGGCCGTCTTGGCGGTAGCGGTCTTCTTTGCGGTTGTCTTCTTCGCAGCCGGTTTCTTGGTCGCAGCCGCCTTGGCGGTGGTCTTCTTCGCGGCGGGCTTTTTCGCTGCCGGTTTCTTGGCGGTTGCCTTCTTGGCCGCCGGCTTGCCCTTGCCGGTCTTTTCGACCTTGGCGGCGATCAGCGCCAGCGCCTCGTCGAGGGTCACGGCCTGCGGATCGCTGCCCTTGGGAAGCGTCGCATTGACCTTGGCCCATTTCACGTAAGGCCCGTAGCGCCCGTCCTGGACGGTGATCGGACCGCCATCTGGATGATCGCCCAGTTCCTTCAGCGGCGGCGTGTTGCCCCGGCCGCGTCCCGCCTTGGCGCGTTTCTGCGCCAGGGCATCGACGGCGCGGTTGATGCCGACGGTGAACACCTCTTCCGCGCTTTCCAGATTGGCATAGGTGCCGTCGTGGAGCACGAAGGGACCGTAGCGGCCGATGCCGGCGAGGATCTCCTTGCCATCTTCCGGGTGCGGTCCGACCTCGCGCGGCAACGACAAGAGCTGAAGCGCCTTGTCGAGGTCCATCTCCGACACCTGCCAGCCGCGCGGCAGCGACGCGCGCTTGGGCTTGGCTTCCTCGCCGAGCTGGACATAGGGGCCGAAGCGGCCGGTGCGCAGGCTCACGTCCAGACCCGTTTCGGGATCCTGGCCGAGCATCTTGGGTCCGTCGGCGACTTCGGCATCGCCATCCTTGCCGGAAGCGGACAGCTGGCGCGTGTAGCCGCAATGCGGCGGGGTCTCGTTGGGCGCCTTGCCCTCGAGCTTTTCCTTGTCGTAGTTGGAGCAGCCGACGAAGGCGCCGAACCGGCTGACCTTGAGCGACAGGCGGCCCTCGCCGCAGGCCGGGCACTTGCGCGGATCCTCGCCGTTGCCCTGGTCCGGGAACACATGGGCCGCGAGCATTTCGTTCAGGGCCTCAAGCACCTCGGAAACCCTGAGGTCCTTGATGTCGTGGACCGAGGCGGAGAATTCTCGCCAGAAATCGCGCAAGACGTCCTTCCAGGACAATTCGCCGGCGGAGATGCGGTCGAGCTTCTCTTCCAACGCGGCGGTGAAGTCGTATTCGACGTAGCGGTTGAAGAAGCTCTCGAGGAAGGCAATGACAAGCCGGCCCTTGTCCTGCGGGATCAGCCGCTTGCCGTCGATCTCCACATAGTCGCGGTCGCGCAGCGTCTGCAGCGTGGAGGCATAGGTGGAGGGACGGCCGATGCCGAGCTCTTCCATCTTCTTCACCAGCGTTGCCTCGGTGAAGCGCGCCGGCGGCTCGGTGAAATGCTGGGCGGTTTCGATCGAGGTGCGGCTGACGGCTTCGCCCTGCGACATCGCGGGCAGGCGGCGGCTTTCCTCGTCTTCCTCGTCGTCCTTGCCTTCCTGATACAGCGCGAAGAAGCCGTCGAAGCGCACGACGGAGCCGGTGGCGCGCAGGGTGGCGCTCTTGCCGCCGGCCTTGGCGTCGATATCGACGGTGGTGCGCTCCAGAACGGCCGATCCCATCTGCGACGCGATGGTGCGCTTCCAGATCAGCTCATAAAGACGCGCCGCATCCGGGTCCAGGTAGCGGGCGACATCGCGCGGGCGGCGTGTCAGGTCGGTCGGCCGGATCGCTTCGTGGGCCTCCTGGGCGTTCTTCGCCTTGGAGGAATAGTGACGCGGCTTTTCCGGAACGTAGTCCTTGCCGTAATCTGCGCCGATCACCTCGCGGGCCGAGGCGATCGCCTCGCCGGCGATCTGGACGCCGTCGGTCCGCATATAGGTAATGAGGCCGACGGTTTCGCCGCCGATGTCGGCACCCTCATAGAGTTTCTGGGCGACCTGCATGGTCCGCGCCGCCGCGAAGCCGTGCTTGCGCGAGGCCTCCTGCTGCAGCGTGGAGGTGGTGAAGGGAGCCGCCGGATGACGGCGCTGGGGCTTTGAATCGACGCTTGCGACCGTGAGCGCCGCGGCGTTCAGATGCGCGGCGATCTCGTCGGCTTCGGCCTTGGAGTGAATGTCGAGGCGGGCGAGCTTCTTGCCGTCGAAGGCGGCGATGCGGGCCTGGAACGCGGAACCGTCCGCCGTCTTCAGGTTGGCGAGAACCGACCAGTATTCCTGGCTGACGAAACGCTCGATCTCGCTTTCGCGGTCGCAGACGAGACGCAGCGCCACGGACTGAACGCGACCGGCCGAGCGCGCGCCCGGAAGCTTGCGCCACAACACCGGGGACAGGGTAAAGCCGACCAGATAGTCGAGTGCTCGGCGCGCGAGATAGGCGTCGACGAGCGGCTCGTCGATGTCGCGCGGGTTCTCCATCGCCTCGAGAATGGACTTCTTGGTAATGGCGTTGAAGACGACGCGCTGGACAGGCATGTCCTTGAGCAGGCGCTTCTTGCGTAAAACCTCGAGCACATGCCACGAAATCGCTTCCCCCTCGCGGTCGGGGTCAGTGGCGAGGATCAGCCGGTCGGCGCCCTTGACGGCCTTCGCGATGTCGTTGAGGCGCTTCTGCGACTTGGCGTCGACATCCCAGCTCATCTCGAAATCTTCGTCGGGGCGGACCGATCCGTCCTTCGCCGGAAGATCGCGCACGTGTCCGTAGGAGGCGAGGACATGATAGTCCGACCCCAGGTACTTGTTGATGGTCTTGGCCTTGGCCGGCGATTCAACAATGACGATATTCATGAGACCCCAAGCAGGAAAAGAAGCGCCTTGCGGCATGGGCGGCGCGAAGACGCGCGGCTCCGACGCGCACGAACGGCGCCGGACGATCCCCCAATTAGATAGCAACTGTCAAATGACCATTCGTGTCGCCCGGGTCAAGTGATGGATTCCCGGCGCGGGAAAAAGGCGCCATGGCCGGCTGCCCGCCACCAGAACCTTGCGCCGGGTTGCATATGACGTGTAGTATGTAATTAGAAAACCACTGGTTGTATAACCATTGATCGCCGCATTTCGCGGCCAATTGCCGGGTCATGCAATGCCGACAGACTCCCTTTCAGACCGAGCCGAAGCCGCCCGATACTCGGCCCAGATTTGCCGCGAGTTGCGGGATTTGGCAGCGAATAACGACCTGACATTTCTAGCTTATTTGCTCGAAATGGCTCGAGTGGAAGCATATGACAAACACGTCGAGTTTCAGAAAGACGAAGATAGCTGATCCACGCTTTTCTGATTGCTCTCTTTGGTTGTATTTTCATAATATCTAAATTTGAGCTGTCTTTACCGCTTCGGTTCCGTCGTGAAAGTGTGTCTTCAATAGATGCAACCTTGGCATGTAAGCGGGTCGGCCTGACCAGTTGTGCGGCGATGTTTGCCGGGAGCTGGATCTGTTGTGAGGCGTTGCAGCCAAAGGGCGACCGGTCCGCATTTGGGCCGGGCAGACGCGGTGCTGCCGATGCCGGGGACGAGATGGCCGGCGGGCTCGGGTCGCGCCAGGCCGCGATGCGGCGGGTGCTGGCTGTGAGCCCTGCAGTGAGCGAAGCGGCGCCTGGCGCCCGCCGGGCTATCTGCCGTCGATCAGGCTCACCTTCTGGCCGGGATGCCTGTCCAGCCGTCCGGCGAGTTCCAGCTCCAGCAGGATCACGTGAATGATACGGGCTTCAAGCTGCGTGTGGCGGATCAGTTCGTCGATTTCCACCGGAGCGCCGCCGAGTGCGGAGAGCACCCGTCCCCGGTCGCTGTCGGCGACCTGCACTCTTAGCGGATCAGTATCCTGTCCGGGCTCCTCGATCTCGATCGGCGGAAGATCGGGGAAGGGGCGCCGGGGTCCCAGGCTCTCCAGGATGTCGCGGGCGCTGGTCACCAGCGTCGCCCCGTCGCGGATCAGGCGGTTGCCGCCTTCCGAGCGCGGATCAAGGGGAGAGCCGGGAACGGCAAGCACGTCGCGGTTCTGGTCAGCGGCGAAGCGGGCGGTGTGCAACGACCCGGAGCCACGGGCGGCCTCGATGAGCACGGTTGCGAGCGACACCCCTGAGATCAGCCGGTTGCGGCGCGGAAAGTCGCGGCTACGCGGCTTCCATCCGAGCGGCATTTCGCTGATGACGGCGCCGTTGCTTTCCAGGATGGACCAATGCAGGTCGCGGTTCTCGCTTGGATAGATCACGTCGATCCCGCCGGCCATGACGGCAATCGTTCCGCTGGCAAGTGCTGCGCGATGCGCGGCGGCGTCGATCCCGCGCGCCAGACCGGACACCACGGTATAGCCGGCCGCCCCGAGGTCCGCGGCGATCTCGCCAGCGATCTTCAGGCCTGCCAGAGAGGCGTTTCTGGCCCCGACCATGGCGATGGTTGCCTCTTCGGCGAGACAATCGTCGCTACCGCGCACGCTGATCAGCGGCGGTGCGCCGTCGACATATCGCAGAAGCGGGGGATAGCCGTATTCGCCGAGGGCGCGCAGCCGCCCGCCCAGCCGGTCGAGCGCCTCGATCTCGTCTTCGGCATCGGCCTGCGAGGCGACGCGGATGGTCCGCTTGCCGCCGCGACGTGACAGGTCGGGCAACGCCTCGAGCGCGGCCTCGGCGGATCCAGCATGATTGATCAGGGCGCGAAAGGTGACCGGGCCGACGTTTTCGGAGCGGATCAGGCGCAGCCAGGCGAGCCGTTGCCGATCCGTGAGCACGCGGGTGCGCGCCGGTTCGGACCGGCCGCCGCTCATCCCTTCTGTCCGATCCGGCCTTCCGTTCCCTTGAGGAGGCGGGCGATGTTCTCGTGGTGTTTTGCCCAGAGAATGACGGTCAGCACGCCCATCAGCTCTGCGAATTGCACGCGGTCGAACGCCACATAGAGCAGCAGCGGTGTGATGAGGCTTGCAACCAGCGCGGAGAGCGAGGAGTAGCGGAAGAGCAGCGCCATGGAGACCCAGATCGCCGCGAAGGCGAGGGCTGCCGGCCAGAACAGTCCGAGCAGGATGCCAAGGTAGGTCGCGACCCCCTTGCCGCCGCGAAACCCGAGCCAGACCGGAAAGATGTGGCCGATGAAGGCGCCGAAGCCGGCGATCACCGCCGCATCCGGGCCGCCGTATCGGAAGGCGACCAAGACGGCGAACGTTCCCTTGAGCGCATCGCCCAGCAGGGTGAGGGCGGCGAGGTGCTTCTTGCCGGTGCGCAGGACGTTGGTGGTGCCGATATTGCCGGAGCCGATGGTGCGGATATCGCCTTCGCCCGCGAGCCGGGTGATGACGAGGCCGAAGGGGATCGAGCCCAGCAGATAGCCGAAAACAAGGGCGGCCAGAAAATAGGGCCAGGCGTGGGCCCAGCTGATCGGATCGGGCACGTGCAGCCTCCGGTTGCGCAATCGTTGCAAAGACTAGGACGGGAGCAGGCGTCCCGCAACCATCGTCTGGAGCACCTTGCCGGTGAAACGGGCGTCCTCGAAAGGGGTATTCTTCGACCTTGAGCGGATCTTTGTCTTGTCGAGGACCCAGGGGCGGTCCGGATCGAACACCACGATGTCCGCCGGAGCGCCGGCCGACAGCCGGCCGACCGGCAGGCCGAGCCGGTTCGCCGGATTGCAGGTCATCGCTGCCAGAAGCGTCATCAGGTCGACATCGCCCGAATGCACCAGGCGAAGTCCGGCCGAAAGCAGGGTTTCCAGACCGATGGCGCCGTCGGCGGCTTCCGCAAAGGGATGGCGTTTGGTCTCCACATCCTGCGGATCATGGGCGGAGACAATGACATCGATTGTGCCGTCGGCGAGTGCCGCCACCATGGCACGGCGTTCGTCCTCGCTGCGCAAGGGGGGCGCCATCTTGAAGAAGGTCCGATAGGGGCCGATGTCGTTCTCGTTCAGCGTCAGATGGTTGATCGAGATGCCGGCCGTCACGTCGAGGCCGGCGGCCTTGGCCCGCGCCAGCGCCTCGACGCTGTCGGTGCAGGAGAGGGAGCGGGCGTGATAGCGGCCACCCGTCAGCTTGGCGAGCCGCAGGTCGCGCTCCAGCATGATGATCTCCGCCTCGCGAGGGGTGGAGGGCAGGCCCTTCCAGCTGGCGTTCAGGCCCTCGTTCATCACGCCGGTGCCGGACAGGTCCGGATCTTCGGTGTGATGCACGACGAGGGCGTCGAAGTCGCGCGCATAGGTCATCAGCCGGCGCATCACGCCGGAATGGGTGATCGAGTGGTTGCCGTTGGAAAAGGCGACGGCACCGGCCTCGCGCAGCAGGCCGATCTCGCTCATCTCCTCGCCGGCCAGCCGTTTGGTCAGGGCCGCCATCGGGTGCACCCGCACGCAGGCCGTGTCGCGGGCGCGGCGCAGGACGAAATCCACAAGCGCTGGATCGTCGATGATCGGGTCCGTATCGGGCGAGGTCACGATTGTGGTGATGCCGCCTGCGGCGGCCGCCAGACTGGCGCTTGCCAGCGTCTCGCGGTGCTCAGCGCCCGGTTCGCCGACCGTGACATCCATGTCCACGAGCCCCGGGGCCGCGATGGCGCCGTCGAGGTCGATGACCGTGGCGCCTTCGGGCGCGCCCTGGTTGAGCGCTTCGGGCCCGGCGGCGACGATGACGCCGTCCGCCACCAGCACGGCGCCGGCCGCATCGAGCCGGCGCGCGGGATCGATCACGCGCGCGTTAGTCAAAAGAATCGGGGGCTGTGCCGTCTCGCGGGCCATGTGGTTCGTCCTCACCGGTTCGGCAAATGGGCTGAGAGGGCCTCGAGCACGGCCATGCGCACCGCGACGCCCATCTCGACCTGCTCGCGGATCAGGCTTTGCGGGCCGTCGGCGATCTCCGGATCGATCTCCACCCCCCGGTTCATCGGGCCGGGATGCATGACGAGCGCGTCGGGCTTGGCGGCGGAGAGCTTTTCCGCGTCCAGCCCGTAGTAGCGGAAATACTCGCGCACGGAGGGGATGAAGGCTCCGGCCATGCGTTCGCGCTGAAGGCGGAGCATCATCACGATATCCGCGTCGGCCAGACCCTCGCGCATCTTCGCGCAGACCTCGACGCCCATCTGCCGGATGCCGTTCGGCAGAAGGGTGGAGGGCGCGACGACCTTCACCCGTGCGCCCAGCGCGTTGAGCAGGATGATGTTCGAGCGCGCCACCCGCGAATGCAGGATATCGCCGCAGATCGCGACCGTCAGGCGGGCGATCTTGCCCTTGTGGCGGCGGATCGTGAGCGCGTCGAGCAGGGCTTGCGTGGGGTGCTCATGCGCGCCGTCGCCGGCGTTGATCACGGAGCATCCGACCTTCTGGGCGAGCAGATGCACCGCGCCGGCCGCATGGTGGCGCACCACGATGATGTCGGGGTGCATGGCGTTCAGCGTCGCGGCCGTATCGATCAGCGTCTCGCCCTTCTTCACCGAGGAGGAGGAGACCGACATGTTCATCACGTCGGCGCCGAGCCGTTTGCCGGCGATCTCGAAGGAGGATTGCGTGCGCGTTGAGGCTTCGAAGAAAAGGTTGATCTGGGTCCGTCCCCGCAGGACGGCCTTCTTCTTTTCCACCTGCCGGCTGATCTCCACTGCCGCTTCCGCGCGGTCGAGCAGGGCAAGGATTTCGTGCGGCTGGAGACCTTCGATCCCGAGCAGGTGACGGTGCGGATAGGCATCCGCGAGGGGGGAGGTTTGTGCGCTCATTAAAGGCTACCCTATAGGCGCAAGCGCGCGCGGGCTCAAGCGTGGCTTGGCGTCTGTGCAAGCTTTTTGCGGGGCGGGGATCTGCCGCGCGGGCGCTCACACGGCGACGAGCAGCGCGATCGGCATGGTCACGGCGGCGGCAAGCGTCTGCAGCGTGAGGATTTCCGCCATCAGCTTGGCGTCGCCGCCCATCTGCCGGGCGAGCAGATAGGAGCCGCCGGCGCTGGGCACCGACATGGCGATCATCACCGCGGTGAAGGCCGGGCCCTCAACGCCCATGAGACTTGCAAAGCCGAAACCCAGCACCGGCATCAGCGCCAGTTTCAGCAAAAGCGCGGAGGTCAGGGCCGGGCCCGGGCGGCGCAATGCGTTGAGGTCGAGGCCGGCGCCGACGCAGACGATGCCGATCGGCAGGGCGGCGCTGCCGAGGATTTCCAGCGTCGACCAGGCGAATCGCGGCAGCGGCAGGCCGGTGACGTTCAAGAGCAGGCCGGTTGCCGTCGACCAGATGAACGGATTGCGGATGAGGTCGAGCAGGATCTTGCGGATGCCGGGTGCGGGACCGCTGGTGAAATGCGACAGCACAAGGACGCAGATGACATTCAGGAGCGGCACCATGGCGACGATGGCGACCGCAAGAAGCGCGACGCCGTCGGCGCCCAGCAGTTCGTCGGCGATGGCAAGCGCGACGAAGGTGTTCCAGCGGGTCGCGCCCTGAAAGACGGAGGTGAAGCGCGGGCCGTCAATGGCAAAGACGCGCCGGAGCAGCGGCTGCAGGGCAAGCGCGATGGCCGCCATGGCGACGACCGATGCGACCAGCGTGGCGCTCATCTCGAAGGCGGGCAGGGCCATGAAGTCGGTCTGAGCGACGGTGGCGATGATGATCGCGGGAAACAGGACGAAATAGGCAATGCGCTCGATGCCGCGCCACTGCTCGCCGGTGATGATCCCCATGCGGGCGACGAGGTGTCCGGTGGCGATGACAAGCAGCACCGGCAGCAGCGCATTGACGACCACGCTCATTGCGGGTCGTCTCCGTCATAGACCGTGTATCTGTCGCCCGTGGGGGCGGCTTGTTCGTCCGCGTCGCGGCGCATCCGCGCCAGCCGGTCGAGGCACCCTTGCAGGATGTAGGCGGCGGCCATCTTGTCGACCAGTTCTGCACGTCGTGCGCGCGAGCGGTCGGCATCGATCAGCGTGCGCGTCACCGCGGCGGTCGACAGGCGCTCGTCCCATGCGGTCAGCGGCAGGTCGGTGAGCGGCAGGAGGTTGCGGGCGAAGGCGCGCGTCGCCTGGACGCGCGGGCCTTCGGAACCGTCCATGTTCAGCGGCAGGCCGATCACCATGCCGCAGACCTCGTGTTTCTTGCAGATCTCGAGGAGGGCGGCAGCATCGACGCCGAACTTCTTGCGCTTGATGGTCTCGAGCGGACTGGCGATGCCGCGTCCGAGATCCGACAGTGCAAGACCGATGGTCTTGGTTCCGAGATCGAGGCCGATCAGCCGGCCGACGCGCGGAAGATGCGCGGCAAAGTCATCGTGGGAGAGGAGGGGATCTTGCGCCATGTCGAGGCTTTAGCACGCGCCCGCCCGCGCGAACAGAGAGCGGGATTGCAGGCGCGCCGCATCCGGATAGATTCCGGGGGACAGTTCGCGGCAGCTTCCGCGATACGCGACAAGAGGGAGACCCATCATGAAGATCACCTATCTCGGCCATGCCGCCTGCCGTCTCGACATTCCGGGCGCCGCCATTCTCATCGACCCGTTCCTGAGCGGCAATCCGTCGTTTCCCGAGACGCTGAGCGTTGATGGCGTCAGCGAGGGCGTGACGCACATCCTGTTGACCCACGGGCATGACGACCACATCGGCGATACGCTGGAGATCGCGCGCAAGACCGGCGCGCAGGTCACCGCGAATTTCGAGATCGCCATGTGGGTGCAGTCGCAGGGGCACGAGAACATCAACCCGATGGGCTGCGGCGGCTCTGTCGATGTCGGTCCCTTCACCGTCTCGCTCACCCAGGCGCATCACACCTCCTCGTCGCTCGCCGGCGGATGGCCGCCGGTCTACATGGGCCAGCCGAACGGGTTGATCGTGCGCTCCGAAGGGCAACCGACCCTCTACCACATGGGCGACACTGATCTCTTCGGCGACATGGCGCTGATCGAGGAGCTCTACGCCCCGAAGGTTGGCATCGTGCCGATCGGCGACCGTTTCACCATGGGGGCGAAAACGGCGGCGATCGCCTGCAAGCGGTTCTTCGACTTCAAGACGATCCTGCCGTGCCACTACGGCACCTTCCCGATCCTCGACCAGTCCGCCGACGGCTTCCTCGCCGAGATGGGGGCGGAGTCCGGCCGCGTGAAGGTCATGGCTCCGGGCGGCTCCTTCGAGGTCTGACGCAGTGTCCGGACGCTGGACAGGGCTTGAATGTTCACGTAATGTTCCATTCCGAATTCCAGCGTCCGGACAGACCATGTCACCCCAGATCCCGTTTCGCGCCAACCTTGACGACTTTCTCCTGAGCCTTGCCAGGGGCGACCTTCTCGATGCTGTCGGGGCGCATTATGCGTCCGACGCGCGGCTCTACGAGAACGACATTCTGGTCGCGCGGGACAAGCGGACGGTGCTGCGCAAGCTGCAGCCGGTGCTCAGGCGTTTCGCGATGGTGCGCGGCACCTTCGACGAACTGACCTGCGATCGCGCCACGGGCCGGGTGCGCTTCTTCTGCCGGATCGACGGGGTCGATATCGACGGGCGGGTGGTGCGCGAGGAGGTTTTCCATGCGCAGGTCTGGTCGGATGGCAAGGTGGCGGAGGAGCGGCAGTATCGCGGCGATGCACTGGCGCGGCTGTTTGCCCTAAACGTCGCCGCGCCGCGCCGTCGCGGGCCGCTCCTGGTCCCGTCGCTGCCGGCGTCTGCTCCGGCGGTGATGGCGGCACGCCCTCTCGGTGCGTGACGGCTTTTGCCGGACCGGTGGCGGCGCCGGCGCCCTTTGGCTTGCGGGCGGCTTGATCCCGATGATATAGGCCACGTGTCGAGGATGCCTCGCGCGAAAAAAGCCTTCGCGCAAGCGTCCCCGGCGCCCGAGGCAATCCGGAGAATCCAATGTCCGTCGATATCGACACGGTGAAACGCGTTGCGCATCTTGCGCGCATCAAGGTCACGGACACCGAGGCCGACGAGATGACCGGCCAGTTGAACACCATCCTCGCCTTCGTCGAGCAGCTGGACGAGGTCGACGTCAGCGGCGTGGAGCCGATGACATCGGTCGTCAAGCAGGAGATGAAGAAGCGCGCCGACGTGGTCAATGACGGCGGCTATCCGCAGGATGTGGTCGCCAACGCGCCGATGTCGGAAGACAATTTCTTCATGGTGCCGAAGGTGGTGGAATAGGCCGTGACGGTTGTCATCGGCGTTGAGTGCCCGCTCACCGACGACATGCGCGCCCTGATCGCGGAGCTGAACGCCGCTCTGCTGTCGCTGACGCCGCCCGAGGCCTGTTTTCACATGAGCGTCGAGGATATGGCGGGAGACGACACCACCGTGTTCGTTGCCCGCGACGGCGACGGTGGCGGATTGCTCGGCTGCGGCGCGCTGTTGCGCCATCCGGGCGGGGTCGGCGAGGTCAAGCGCATGTACACCCGTCCCGAGGCGCGGGGTCTTGGGATCGGCGGGCGCATCCTGGCGCGGATCGAAGCGCTTGCGCGCAGCGAAGGCTTCACGCGGCTGGTGCTTGAGACCGGCAACACCTACAAGGCCGCTGAGCGGGTCTACCAGCGGGCCGGCTTCCGGCGATGTGGCCCGGTGCTCGGATATTCCGACACGCCGTACACCGCCTTTTTCGAAAAACCGCTTCTTTCTAACGCGTGACGCGAACAGCCCAGCGAGACGAAAACAATGACCGAGCTGACGAAACTGACCCTGACCGAGGCGCGAGACGGGCTTGCCGCGCGCGACTTCAGCGCCCGCGAACTGACGGACGCCTATCTGGGCGAGATCGCGGCTGGCAATCAGGCGCTGAACGCCTATGTGGCGGTGACCGAGGACAAGGCGCGGGAAATGGCCGCGGCCTCCGATGCGCGGCTTGCCAAGGGCGAGGGCGGCGCGCTTGAGGGCATTCCGCTCGGCATCAAGGATCTCTTCGCCACCAAGGGGGTGCACACTCAGGCGTGCAGCCACATCCTCGACGGCTTCAAGCCGCCGTACGAATCGACCGTGACCGCCAATCTCTGGGCCGATGGCGCGGTGATGCTCGGCAAGCTCAACATGGACGAATTCGCCATGGGCTCGTCGAACGAGACCTCCTATTACGGCAATGTCGTCAATCCGTGGAAGCGGACCGGATCGGACGAGGCGCTGGTGCCGGGCGGTTCGTCCGGCGGCTCCGCCGCCGCCGTTGCCGGCGCCCTGTGCCTTGGCGCGACCGCGACCGACACCGGCGGCTCGATCCGCCAGCCGGCGGCGCTGACCGGCACGGTCGGCATGAAGCCGACCTACGGCCGCTGCTCGCGCTGGGGCACGGTCGCCTTCGCCTCCTCGCTCGACCAGGCTGGACCGATCACCCGCACGGTGCGCGACAATGCGGTCATGCTGCGCTCGATGGCCTCCGTCGACGCCAAGGACACGACCAGCATCGACGCGCCGGTACCCGATTACGAGGCTGCCGTCGGCAAGTCGGTGCGCGGACTGCGGATCGGCATTCCCAAGGAATATCGCGTCGACGGCATGCCCGACGAGATCAACGCGCTGTGGCAGCAGGGCATCGACTGGCTGAAGGAAGCGGGTGCCGAGATCGTCGAGATCTCCCTGCCGCATACCAAATACGCGTTGCCGGCCTATTACATCGTCGCGCCCGCGGAAGCCTCGTCCAACCTCGCCCGCTACGATGGCGTGCGCTACGGGTTGCGGGTCGACGGCAAGGACATCGCCGACATGTACGAGAACACGCGCGCGGCCGGCTTCGGCGCGGAAGTGAAGCGGCGCGTGATGGTCGGAACCTATGTGCTTTCCGCCGGCTATTACGATGCCTACTACCTGAAGGCGCAGAAGGTCCGCACGCTGATCAAGCGCGATTTCGACCAGTCCTTCGAGGCGGGCGTGGATGCGATCCTGACGCCGGCAACGCCGGATGCCGCCTTTGCACCCGGCGCGATCACCGATCCGGTTGCCATGTATCTCAACGACATCTTCACGGTGACGGTGAACATGGCCGGCCTTCCGGGGCTTGCGGTGCCGGCCGGGCTCAACCGCGACGGCCTGCCGCTGGGCTTGCAGCTGATCGGGAGCCCCTTCGGCGAGGAAACGCTCTACAGCCTGGGATCGGTGATCGAACAGGCCGCGGGCCGCTTCACGCCGAAGCGCTGGTGGGCCTGACGGTTCGCCGCAAGGCGTACGGGTCACGGCATGTGAACAAGACGCCGCCGGGAAGCCCCCGGCGGCGTTTCTCGTGGGTCAGCGGTTGTCCGGCTGGGAGCGCACGCGGCGTGTTCCCAAGCGGGTGATCCGGTAGGGGGCGCCGCCCGATGAGGCGATGTAGCCCCGGCGTCTCAGCTTCCTAAAAAGGGCCAGATCCAGCCCCGGCGAATGCCAGCCCTCGCGCGTGACGCAGGTGGCATGAATGATGCGGTTGCGCTCGTCCTTCTCGACGAGCACGCGACCGCCCTGGGCCAGCAGGTGAAGCACCCGCTGCTCGGCTTTCGAAATGTCCATGATGGTCCGGAAATCTTGATGCACGGCTCCAGTGTCCGCAGCCCGTACGCTTGCGGAGGGGAGCAGTCTCGTGGCCGACCCGAAAAGCTGGGCCGGCCCTATCGGGCCTCGCGGCGTCCGCGCATCAAAACTCCATCGGTTTACAGGATCTAGGTGGACGCGCTTGCGGCAAATATCAAGCCGCTTTGCCTTGTGTGCCTGAGCTTCGCCGGAGGCTGTTGCAGAAGAAGCGCAGGAGATCGGTGGCAAAATCGGCCTTGCGACGCTTCGCTCCGTTTCCTTTTTGCCGATCTGGCTCTAGAACTGTCGCCATGACACCGGAAGAATCGATATCCGTCCTTTTCGGCCTCGCGGGCCTGGTCAATCCCTTCGCGCTGATGATCGGCGCCGTGCTCGGCTGGTTTGCCGATGCACGCGCCAAGCTGCTCATCGCCGGGTTTGCCGCCGCCGCCTTGAGTGTCCTGCTCGACGCCTCGATGAACTTCAGCGGCGTGCCGCCGGTGGGAGGCTACGACGGCGGGCCGCTTGCGGTGTTGCCGTTCCGTTTCGTGGGAGCCGCACTTGCGGCCGCCTTCGTGCATGGCATGCGCAACCGGATGCGTGGCGGGCGCTAGGCACCGGGCGTAGAGTGCTGGCGGACATTGCAGTCTGCGGCGATCCCGCTTCGCCCGCCATCTCGATGCCAGACCCGCTCGCGGCCGCATCGCGTCACCTCAACAAGGATCTCTCATGTCGCCTGCAGCGGTGTCCTATGTGGCGCTTGCCGTCGCCATCGTGTTCGAGGTCGTCGGTACCACGGCGCTGCAGCAGTCGCAGCAGTTCACCCGACCCGTGCCGACCATGGTCATGAGCGGGTGCTATCTGGCTGCTTTCTGCTGTCTGATCATCGCCGGCGTCATCGTCGTCAACGTGTTTTCCAAGTCCGTGTCGCACTGATGCCAGCGCAGCGCGGAGGTGGCGCGACGCGCGCAGGGCATAGACGGCACGGGGCTGTCCCCGTGCCCGTTTTCGTCAGCTCAGGCGGACCGCCTCAGCGCTGGGCGCGCCATTCGGCGAAGAGATCGCCGTTCGGGCAGTAGTCCGGGGTTTTTTCCGCGCCATCGGCATGCTCGTCCAGCCAGCTCGCGCATTCGCCCGGGCATTCGCAGCCCATGCAACGGTTGGCGGCGGCCCGCAGGCTGTTGGCAAGCGTGATGTCGGCGGGCATGCCCTCGGTCGCTCCGACCGTCCGCATCATCCGGCCCATCAGGCCCGCCCGTTCGTCGAGCCGCTTCAGAAATCCCATGCCTGTCTCCCTTGCGATGCGCAGTCGGCGCCGCACCGGCACCCTGTGTGACGGCTTCCATCCTGAAGTAGTTGCAAATGAAACGAATTGAGCCAGATCAAACCGGCAGCGCTTTGCATCACTTTCTCGCCGAATCTGGTAAGGTTGCACAGATCAGGAGCGCATACGCTGGAGAGTGACGATGGTCTCGCGCGTGTCGACCCCGACGGGCGTCGTCGCCGTCACGCCCGTCACCCGGCTTCCGCCGTTGTCCGTTGGCGATGTCATCGCCATGCGCGTCGCCCGTCATATGACCGATGGCGTCATGCGGCTTGTGTCCGGCAATTTTCAGCTCGACGTGGCGGGGCAGGAGATGTTTCCCGTCGGCGCGCGGGTCTCCCTGCAGGTCAGTCGCGGTCCCGAGGGCGGGGTGTCCTATCAGGTCAGCGCCGGAGCCGATGATGTGCCGGGCCAGGGTGCTGCGCCTCCCGGCTCCGCGGTGGCGCGCGAGCAGGCCGCGCTCCAGCGCCTTTCCGGCATGGCAGCTGAACTCGCTTCCCGGCAGGACGGACTTGCACCGCTTTTTTCCGGTCTCTCCGCTGCGGCGGCCGCGCCGGCATCGGCCGCGCTGCCGCAACCGGTCGTGGCCGCGATGGCAGCGCTGTTCGGCCTTCGCCTCGTTGCCGATGACAAGCTGGACGGTGCCCGGCTGAAACGCGCGATTGCAACGGCTGCCGGCGCGCCCGAAAGCGAGGGCGGGCGCGGCGGTCTGCCGGGCGTGCTCAAGGATCTCGGCGACGCGTTGCGTCTGTTTGCAAAGGGCGGTGAAGGGATCGCGCGCGAGGGAACGCCTCCGGCGCCGCCGAGCCTTGCCCGTCATCCGCAAGCCCAGCCGCCCGGTCGCGCCAGTCTGGAACTGATGCAGGCGCTGGCGCGGGGTGATCTGTCCGTCGCCGCCCTGCTGCTGCTTGGAAAGAGCGACGCGGCGCTGGCCCGGGTCCGGCTGTCCGGACTGACCTCGCTCAAGGTGCTGGGCGATGGCGCGGGCGACGGGGCGACCTTCGACCGCACGCTCGACCTGCCGTTTGTGTTCGGCTCGCAGACGGGGGTGATCAGCCTGCAGATCGGGCGCGACGACACGCCCGGTCACGAGGGTGAGGGCAGCCATCCCGCCTGGCGGGTGCGCTTTGGCATCGACACCGGCGAGAGCGGCCCGGTCGAGGCGGTCGTCGGTTTGGATGGCACGCGCCTGTTCGCGACCCTTTGGGCGGAGCGCGGCGAGACGGCGTCCGCGCTTACCGAAAGACTGTCGGAGCTGCGCGAGATGCTGGCCGGGTCCGGGCTCGAGGTGGTGGAGCTCAAGGTGTTGCCGGGCCTGCCGGGTAATCCGCCGACGGCGTCCGGCCAATATGTGAACCAGGTCTCATGAGCACCGCGCCCGCAGATCCGCCGAAGGCGCTGGCCGTTGCGCTTCGCTACGACAACACCGGCGCGCCGCGCGTGACGGCCAAGGGCCGCGGCGAGGTCGCGGCGCGGATTCTGGAGACGGCCGCCGCCCATGGCGTTCCGATCGAGGAGGATGCGGCGCTCGTGCAGGCGCTGGCGCAGATCGAGATCGACGAGGAGATCCCGATCGAGCTCTATGAGGCGGTCGCCGCGGTGCTGCGCTACATCCTGTCGATCAGGTAAGGGCAGCGCGCCCGTTCGCTCACGACCTGCGGCGCAGGAGCAAAGCCCAGGTCCGCAAGTCGGCGACGGTCTTGATCAAGGCCAGCACGACGGCCGCGCACAGCAGCGCTTTCGACGCCGTGCCCATCGTGCCCTCGATCAAGAGGGCATGCACAACGCTGCCGGCAACGGCGAGCGCCACCAGTCCGGTATGCGCCAGCCGCCAGATCCGGGGCCGGATGCGCAGCCTAAAGCGCAGTCCGGCCAGAAGAGCGGCCGCGAACAGCGCCCACATGGCGATCACGCCCCAGTCGGAAAACGGCGTCGGCGAGGCGAAGAGCAGCGCGTCGATCACGTCGGGCGGGCTGGTCAGCCAGAGCCCCGCGACATGAACCACCACCGCCGCGACCAGCGCGCCCCCGACCCATCCGTGCAGGCGCCGGCCCCGTGGCGAGGGCAGGCCGGGCAGGGCGCCACCGGCAAGCAGCGGCTGGAGAAGAAGAAGCGCCATCGCGACAACACCGGCGAAGCCCGCGACGATATAGACGGGCTGGCGCCAGGCGATCAGCGGGCTCGTCGCGGCGATGGCGAGCGGTACGGCAACCAGGACGCCAAGGCCGGCCCAGACGAGGCCCGCACGGATCAAAGTCCGTCGGTTCACGCCGGTTCGAGCACGAAATGGGCCGCGAGCGTTCGCTCGTCGGCGCTTCGCATCACCGGGCGCAGGAAGACGGTCTTGAACCCGCCGCCGTCATGTTCGGCGTCATAGGCGAGATGGCCGTGCGGCTGGCCGAAGGCCGGCACGATCTGCGGCATGTCCATGCGGAATTCGCCGTTTTCATCGGTCAGCGTCGCGCCGTGGCTGTGCGGGTCGCGCTCGTGGCCTTCCGTGGTATGCGCCCAGATCTGGATGCGGCGGCCGGCCAGCGGCGCCCCGTCGCCGGCGCGCAGCACGGTGCCGGTCATCAGGAACCCACCGCCGCCGATCCGCTCCACCAGCGGTGCGCCGGGGCGGTAGTTGTTGGCCCCGCCGCGCATCGACGGCGTCGGTTCTAGGCCCTTGGCCTGGGCCGGCACCATGAATTGCGACCGCGCGGAAATCAGCGCCCCGGCGCCTGCGGCACCGGCGAGCAGGAGGGCGCGGCGTGTCGGCTTGAAACGGAACATGACAGTCGCTCCTTGTCGTTTGGCGCTGAGGGGGCGCGGCGCCTTCACCGGGGCGTCTCGCCTGGCCCGCAACCCTGGCCTTCGGCTTTGGCCCATCGCCCCGGAGCACCTCGCGCGGCATAGGGCAAGGGGATGCCTGCCTGCGCCTTTGTACCTTACGCCAGAAAACCTAGAGCGGATGCCCGGAAGATCGAGGGGCTGTTGCGCCCCCGACATGCAGGGAGATTTTTGGTGCAGCCTTGCTCTGGCGGGAAATGCAAAGCATGTCCGCTCCGATTGCGCCCACATTCGTTCTTCCCGGTTCCCGATGGCAGCTTCGCATACGCGAGGAATGTCGCCTGAAAGAGGCCGGCCGATCTTCCCGTAACGGCATGTGACGGTCGCGGCGCGCCGGCGCCGAGGTGTCTTCGGGCTGACGCTTCCTGAAACCGCCGTCGCCGATGTTCCGGGATATCGGGCAATGCTCAGACTTGGAGATGAAAATTGAAGATAAAGGCGGCACTTGCAGGCGTCATGCTCGCAACGTCCTTCACCATGGCCGGAGGCGGGTTCGCACAGGCGAAGGACCTCACTCAGGCGGAAGCGAACGAGATCGCGGTCGAGGCCTATCTCTATCTCTATCCGCTCATCACCATGGACCTGACGCGCAGGCAACTGGTCACCATCAAGGCCGGTCCCGGGTCCATGGGCGGCTACGAGAACTGGTTCGCAAACATTCCAGCCTATCCCACGGCGGATGAAAAGTCCGTCGTGCGACCCAATTTCGACACGCTCTATTCCTCGACGTTCCTCGACCTCCAGAAGGAGCCGATGATCGTCTCCGCGCCCGACACCGACGGGCGCTATTATCTCCTGCCGATGCTCGATATGTGGACGAATGTCTTCGCGTCCCCGGGCTCGCGGACCACCGGAACGCAGGCCGCGACCTTTCTGGTCACCGGTCCCGGCTGGGAGCCGGAGGACGGCTCGGAGCTCGGCAAGGACTTCGCCGGAAAGCTCGGCCTCCCCAAAGAGACCCAGCTCCTCAAGGCTCCGACGAACCATGTCTGGATCATCGGGCGGACCAAGACGGACGGCCCTGCCGACTATGAGGCCGTTCACAAGATCCAGGCCGGCTACAAGGTGACGCCGCTGTCCAAATGGGGACAGGAGGTTTCCCGGCCGCCTTACGCGCCGGAT
>MDTG01323430.1_pt1 | contig 47610 bp, 50 predicted proteins | sample 811421 | NCBI WGS metagenome assembly MDTG01 (sample SAMN05326645, study PRJNA326480) | marine metagenome | isolation source: seawater | place: Pacific Ocean: South East | collected 2011 | reverse complement strand
TGCGGATCTAATTATATTCTTAAGATGAGTAATTATAAAAAAGGAGATTGGTGTGACGTTATGGATGGGCTTTATTGGAGGTTTACACAAAAAAATAGAAAATTTTATGAATCAAATCCTAGGCTCTCAATGATTGTTAGAAATTTAGACAAAATGGATAAAAAAAGAAAAGAGAAAATCTTTAGTAAGGCCGAAGAATTTATAAATAGTAATACTTTATGAAGAATGAAAAAATTTGCAAAACATGCAGGAAGCCTTTTACTTGGAGAAAAAAATGGAAAAGAGATTGGAACAGGGTCCTTTATTGCAGTGAGAGATGTAGAAAGAATAAGTTACATATTTTTAAATATAATTTAATGGTTAATTTCTAATTTAATAATACTAAAATTATCGGATGAAAATATTTGTTACAGGTATAGCGGGTTTTTTGGGTGGCCATATTGCTGAAAAACTTATTGAAGATGGGCATGAAGTATCAGGTTGTGATAATTTAATAGGCGGATATTTAGAAAATGTACCTGATGATGCAAACTTTTACCAAACAGATGCAATATATTTAAATCAAATGGTAAAAATGACTAAGGATGCAGATTTAGTTGTACACACTGCATGTACAGCTTACGAAGGCTTAAGTGTTTTCTCCCCATACTTTGTTGGCAATAATACTTATCAAATTTCTTTATCTGTATTTTCAGCAATAGCAAAAAATAACATTCCTAAAGTTATAAATTTTTCTAGTATGGCCAGATATGGTACACAAGAAAAAACTCCATTTACAGAAGACCAGATTCCTAAACCACAGGATCCTTATGGAATTGCAAAAGTAGCAGTTGAAAATACATTAGATGTATTAAGTGAAGTTCATAATTTTGAATATGTAAATTTAGTCCCCCACAACATAATTGGTCCAAGACAAAAGTATGATGATCCTTATAGAAATGTTGTATCAATTATGATTAATAGAGTCTTAAACGATAAGCCACCAATAATTTATGGCGATGGAGAACAACAAAGAAGCTTTTCAGATATAGATGATGTTGTTAATCCCATGATGAACTCTATTTTTAATGAAAAATGTATTAAAGAGACAATAAATGTTGGCCCAGATGAACATGTAATTACAATAAATGAATTAGCTGAAAAAGTGTTAAAAGTATTAAATTCAAACCTTGAACCAGTCCATGTAGATCCAAGACCACAAGAGGTTTTAATCGCTCATTGTTCAGCTGATAAAGCTCGTAAACTCTTAGATTATGAAACATCCATAACTCTAGATGAAAGTATTGCAAAAATAGCTAATTGGATTATATCAATGGGTCCAAAAAAATTTAGATATCATTTAGATTTAGAAATTGTTAATGAAAAAACGCCTGACACATGGAAAACCAAATTAATTTGATTTGATTTTTTAACTGATTTAACAAGCTTAGAATTAAGATATGAGCAAAATAACCGTCATAACTTCTTCACGAAATAGAGAAGAATTCCTTAATGAAAATATTGAACATGTTTCTAAAGTAAATTCACTAAAGGAACATTTAATAATTGATTTTGACTCAACAAATAAAATTGATAAGTCAAATTATAAAAATGAAAAAGTAAAAATACTCAATGTTGTTAATGAACCTGAGTGGTCAATAACAAGGAGTTATAATGTAGGGATTCAATTTTCAAATACAGAATACACAATGAAAATAGACGCAGATATCTTAATTGATTATAGTAAGTTCAATGCTATCGATTTTGAGCAATATGACATCTTGTATTTTATTGAAAATGAATGGGATCCAGGAAGCTTTATTGCTAAAACGTCATTATTAAAAGAAGTTAATGGATTTAATGAGTTTATTAAAAGTAGATTTGATGATCATGATTTATTAAAAAGAATTAAAGAAAAAGGATATAACGTAGGAAAAATGCCTGGATTAGTTAAGGAAAAAAAACATCATTCTGATGAATTAAGACACAGCTCAATAGACAATTACTTTAAAAAGAAATCAAATCAAAGGTTTTCCTATGCTGTTGTTAAAGCACACAATAATGGAGGTGCGTATGTTTCATCTCTTAATCTATGGGGAGTAAATAATAAATTAAATTATAAAAAATTAGAGAATGGAGATATAAAAATTATGCATCCTAAATATTATGAAATGATAAATTTTTATTCTAAATTAAAGTTAAAGTTTATTTACTTAAAAACATTTTTCACTATATTTTATAGCAATAAAAATAGTGTCTTTTTTGCAGTGCTGAAAAGAATTCTTCCGTTAATTTTATGGCTGTCTCCATTAAAAATTAATGAAAAAATAATTGGTGTAAAAATTAGCTCTTGATTTTATAATCTTTTATTAATCTATCCAACTTTTGTTATTCATATACCAGTTGACTACTTCTTGGATGCCTATTTTGAATTCTCTATCAAAGTGTCCTCCAATATTTTTTATTAAAACACTATCAAGACCATATTTAATATCGTGACCAGGCCTTAGAGAGTCTTTACTTTCTAGCCTATATTCAAATTCCATTTCTAAATTTGCTCCAATCATTTCAACAACTTCAAGATTTGTTATTAAACTATCGCCAGTTATATTTACTTTTGCGGGTTCTTTTTCATATAGTTTTATTGATTCCGATCTAACCTTTTCATGATTAGTTGTTAGGAATACAATTGATTCTGATAAATCTTCATTGTGTATGTAGTATCTACTGCCAGGTATATTATTTTCATCTGTATGCACGATAATTTTTTCGTTGGACAATATTTTTTTTATTGTATTCGGTATAAATTTTTCTTGATGTTGTCTTTGACCGTATACATTACAACAATGAGTTATTAAGGAAGGAATTGAGTAAGTATTTGAATAAGCAATTGTCAGCTCTTCACCAGCTGCTTTAGTTGCAGAGTAAGGGTTCTTAGAGTTATATCTATCCCATTCTTTGAATTTTATATCTTCATCAGAAGGCCCAAAAACTTCATCTGTACTGAAATAGTAAAATAGCTCTAAATTATCGAGCTTTCTTGCTGCTTCTAAAAGATTAAAAGTTCCTACAACATTATCTTGAATAAAGGTTGAAGGATTCTCAACTGATCTTGTAACGTGTGAGGAAGCTCCGATATGTAAAATTATGTTAGTGTCATTTAATTTTCTAAGAATCTCATCATTAAGAGGAGCCTTTAGGTCATAGTAAATAAATTCAATTCTGGATCTATTTTCTTCACCAACTTCAGCAATTACTTCATTGATTCTATTTAAATCTCCGGCATAACTTAGTCTGTCAATTATTAATATTTCGTAATCTGTAAAACCAAGAAATCTTTTTACAGCTTGATGTCCAATAAAACCTGGACCTCCTGTTATTAATATCTTCTTTGACACATTAATATTTTACTATTAGTCGAATAAAATCTTTACAATAAAATTTATAATATGTTGATGAAAGAATTGATTAAAAAGCTCTTATCTATTACACGAAAATTCTTTTTAAGTGAATCTAGAGAGATTAGTATAGAACCTTATGGATAAAAATTATCAATATAATTTCTCAGTTAAGAATGAATTGATGTTTGATAATTCAATTAGGCTATCTAAAGCAAATAAAACATTGAGTGTTCTTAAAGATTATTTAGGTGAACTTAATAATTTTACTCTTCTGGATATAGGGTGTTCATCAGGAATTATGACTTATGAATATTCTCAACACTTTAAAAATGTTATCGGTGTTGATTTGGACTCAAATGCTATTAGTTACGCAAAAGAACATAAAAGTAAAGATAATATTGAGTATGTAAACAAGCCTATTGAAGAGATAGAAATAGAAAAAAATTCAGTAGATGTTATAACCTGTTCACATATTTATGAACATGTACCTTCACCCAGTGTTTTATTAGATAGGATATATGAATTGCTCAGACCTGGAGGAGTTTGTTATTTTGCAGCCGGCAACAGATTTCAAATAATGGAAGCTCATTACAGGCTTCCATTTTTATCTTATTTCCCCAAAAAAATTGCAAATATTTACATAAGAATGTTTAGAGATGAAAAGGAGTACTATGAAAACCTTCTTTCGTATCGTAGTTTAAAGAAACTAGTAAAAAACTTTGAAATTAATGACTATACATTAGAAGTTATTAGAAAACCTAGTAAGTTTTCAGCAAATGAGCTAATTAATGAAAATACAATTAAGTACTATGTTGTGAACTTTGTAGCAAGAATATTTTATTTTGTTATACCAACGTATATTTGGATATTAAAAAAACCTTAGTTTAAATTAATTACAACATTGGTATCGTCACTTGATTTCATTGTTGCATCAAGCACATTATTATAGAAATTTGTATTTCTTATTCTGTAATTTTTCCAGTTACCAAAGTAAGGCCTTTTTATATCTATTAAGCCTGCAATTGCATCTATGCCACAACCCACACAAACCATAGGTACTTTAGAGTGTTTTTTTAATTTGTGTAAAATAGTATTTTGTACATGACCTACACCTAAAAGGAAAATATCTGCATTAGATCTTTCAACTTTAGATTTAATTTTTCTATATACAGAATTACTCTTAGAAAGAGCATAGACCTGAGGTATACCAATATAGTCTTCAAAATTTTTGACACCTATATATTCCTGATATTCTTCATACTTCATTAAATTTTTTATAATTTTTAATTTTTCGTTAGAACCAATTAAACCTATTCTTTTAAAATTACTAAATACCCATTTGCTTGAAATTATTCCGTATGAAAATTCTGCAGGGTAAGTGACGTTAGTGTCTTCCATAACTTCTTTGAAAAGATCAAAAAATTTGATTTCGCATAGATAATTATCACATAATAAAGAACCATCTTTTATTTGCTTGTAAAGCTTTGAATTATTATTTAGATTATCCTTTTTTTTCAAATCCCTCAAACCAGGCTTTGAAGTGCCTCTAGATTCTTTAGAAAGTATATAATAATCACCATCACCAAACTTATAGTAATTAGTAGATATCTTATTATTAGATTGATATAAAAGTTCATTTTTAAATTTATCAAAATCTTCTTGAAAACTCGGATAATAAGATTTACTTTGATAATGTTCACTTGGATTTATATATAAAGAATCCTTAATATAGTAATTTTTATCTATTTCCATTAGCTATTTCCCATATCTTAAATATTAAATTCAATAGTTTTTAATCAACATCAATATTAAATTTAATTAAAGTTATGAAATTAAAGGTAAATTTATATGGGAGTACTTTTAAACATAATATAATTAATGGCAAAATTACTTCAACCCAGACAAAATTACCTAAATATATTGAGTATGTAGAAGATGACACAGGCACAATTAATTTATTTGTTGATAGAGCAATATATGGTATAAAAGATATAAATAATGGCCTCGACAATTATGGCTGGCTCTTAGAATCTCACGGCTTAACGAAGGATTTAGAAGATCATTTCTTAAAAGATACTTTATCAAAAGTAGCAGATTTTAAATATATATTTACACACAACCAAAAATTATTAGATATTAATGAAAAATTTAAGTTTTTACATCCAATTGGATTTTGGGTTGACGATTTAAAAATTTTAAATAAAACGAAACTAATATCTATGGTAACTTCAAAAAAGAAACATACTCCATTAGCTCAAAAAAGGTATAATTTTGCAAAAAAGCATAGAAATGAGATTGATATTTTTGGAGAAGGTTTTCATACTATTTATCAAAAAGAAATTGGATTGAATAACTATTATTTTTCAGTTGTTTTTGAGAATGATTTAACACCTGATTATTTTTCAGAAAAATTACTTGATTGCTTTGCAACAAAAACAATACCAATTTATCTAGGTTGCAAAAATATTTCAAAATACTTCGATGAAAAAGGAATAATTCCACTTGAAGATTTTGACATAAATAATATTTCTGAATCTTTATACTTTAATTTACAATCACATGTTGAAAAAAATTTTAAATTAGTTCAAAAATATAGGTCACCAGAGGACAGTATGTATAAAAATTATTTAGAGAAAATTTCCAGCTAATACTATGTTTTAATAATTAAATAATTACAAATAATATTAAATTCTAGATTATCCATTAGATATTTCTTTTTATCAAAATCTAAAATATTAAAATCGTCTATTACAAGAGTGATATTTTTAAATTTTATAACTTTTTTAATAAAGTCTTCAAAGTTTTCTTCAAAAATATTGTCACTATTTTTAGTTTCAATTTGTGATGAAAGCGATTGATGGTAATTATATCTTTTTAGCCTTGGAGAGGAATTTGAGTGAATAAATATATAAATATTTTTATCTTTCTTTATAATTTCAGAAATTTTATTTTCAATTTCTTCAATTTCTTCAATTACTTCAATATTTGTATTATTTCGCCTTCTTATATTTTCTTCAGAATTTTGATTATTGCTAAGTGAAGAAACATTTTCAGCAATTTTTGATAGATAGTTTGTAAACATGCTTTTTTCATAACATATTTCAAACCAGTGAGAATTAACAGTGTTAATTAAATTAAGCGCTTCTTTTTTTATAAAAAAAGGAAAAGGATATAAATATGAATTTCTTTGCCAATAATACATCTCATTTATATCTTCAGAATTTAGATTTATTTTTAGAAGATTAACTGCCAGGTTATTTATAAATTTTCTTAACACTGAACTAGCTTATCATAATTATCTTATCATATAAATAAGTGGGTTAATTTTAGAAATTCATACATATATAATGAGTTTGAAAAAATAAAGGTTAATAATTAATGGTTAAATCAAAGAATTTGTTAATACTAGGTGCGAATGGTTTTTTGGGAAAAAATGTAATAAGTCTATTAAATGAAAGACATGATTATAAAATTTTAAAGCTTAATGGAAAAAATGAACTCGACTTAACAAAAGACGAATTGTTTAATGACTATTTATCAAAAAATAAAATTGATTACATAATAAATTGTGCTGCTTTTGTTGGAGGGATTGCTTATGGATATGATTTTCCTGCAGAGCTCCTTTCCAAAAATACTGTTATGGCTAGCAATATATATAAAGCAGCTTATGAAAATGGGGTTAAGTTATTAGTAAATCCGATTTCTAATTGTGCTTATCCTAAAGATCAAAACTTATATGAAGAAGAAAATTTCTGGGACGGTGCACCACATGAATCAGTTTTTGAATACGGTTTTTCAAAAAAGTTTTTTGTTGCTTTAGGCAATGCATACTTTAGAGAGTATAATTTTTCATCAGCAAATATTGTACTCTCAAATATGTATGGTCCCCACGATCATTTTGATGAAAAAAAATCTCATGCTTTAGGAGCTTTAATAAAAAAGATATATGACGCAAAATTAAATAACCATAACAATGTTGAGATTTGGGGCACAGGAAAACCAATTAGAGAATGGCTTTATGTAAAAGATGGTGCGGATGCATTAATTAAAAGTACTGAATTAAAAGAAAATAGTTATTTTTTTAATATCGGTGTAAATAAAGGTATGTCCATTAAGGAAATGGCAGTATTAATTGCAAAAATTATTGACTGGGATGGAGAATTCATTTTTGATACCTCAAAACCTGATGGAGCAAAAGAAAAAAGAGTTTTAGGAAAATTTACTGAAGAGAATTTTAATTGGTCACCACAAATTTCATTAGAAAATGGCATTCGTTCAACAGTAGAATGGTATAGAGATAATATTTTAAAAATATGAACACAAAGAAAATTACACATAAAGGGAAACTTTACGCAATCTATTTTAATGTTAGTGAAGCTGAAGATGGCCTTTCTTTTATTTCTGAAGATGGAGATTTCATACAAGTAGGCATTTGGAAGTATCAACCAAAAAAGACTTTACCAGCACACTTTCATAAGGAATATATTCGAGAGGCAACAAGAACTTGTGAATCTGTTTATGTTGTTAAAGGAAAAATTAAATGTAATCTTTATACAAAATCTGGAAATTTTATTGAATCATTCATTTTAAATAATAATGATATGGCAATACAACTATACGGCGTTCATGAATATGAGATATTAGAAGAAGCGTTAGTTATAGAAAACAAAAATGGACCCTATTTTGGTCCTGAAATAGATAGAAAAAGAATAAATGTCCAAAAAAATTAACCAGATAGAACCTTTAATTGATAAAAGAGATGAAAAGGCCATAACTGCATATATTCAATCAGGAGGTTGGATAACTGAACATCATGAAACAGAAAAGTTAGAAAACAATATAAAGAGATATGTAGATAGAAAATATGCCATTGCAGTTCCAAATGGAACTATAGCTATTTACCTATCCCTTCTTTCTTTAGGAATAACTAAAGGAAACAGAGTGGCTGTTCCCAATTTGACAATGATTGCAACAATAAACGCAATTTTATGGGCTGGAGCAACACCAGTTCTAGTAGATGTTGATGAATCTCTATGTATGTCGTTAGAGAATCTAAAAAAAATTAAGAATTTAAGCGCAGTAATTTTTGTTCCTCTTAATGGGAGGGTTGGATCTGGAAAACAAATAGAAAAATGGTGTATAAAAAATAAAATAAAACTAATTGAAGACTCAGCACATGCACTTGGATCATCATATCAACATAAAAAATGCGGAAAACTTGGTGACCTAAGTGTTTTTTCGTTTACTCCTCACAAAATAATAACTATGGGGCAAGGAGGAATGGTTTTAACTGATAAAAAAACATATTCTAACTATATAAAGAAGATCAAAACATTTAATAGAGAAAGTGATAAATCAGATTTCCATAAAGGATTTGGTTTAAATTTTAAAATTACAGATTTACAAGCATCAATTGGAAACTCGCAATTTAGTAAATTAAATGAGCATATTGAAATGAAAAGAAAAATATTGAGTCATTATAGAAACAATATTTCAGATAATAACAAAATTATAGAATTTACTGAAAAAGAAGTCCCTTGGTTTATTGATATACATTTCAAAAATAGAGCAAAAAGAACTGAGGCTATCAATAAATTAAACGAAAAACAAATAGAAACTAGACTAAGTTACCCACCTTTAAGTAAACAAAAGTATCTTAAAAAATATTCAAATAATAATTTAACCTATTCAGAAAGAGTTTATGAAAAAATTTTATGGATGCCTTCATCGTTAAATTTAACAAGAAAAAATATTGTTAGTGTATGTTCAGTTATAAATGAATAAAAAACTTCACTTAGGATGTGGGAAGCGTTATCTAGATGGATATATACATGTAGACATACATAATCATGATCATATCGATTTTGTTAGCAATATTGACAAATTGGATATGTTTCAAAATGAATATGTAGATTTAATTTATGCTAGTCATTGCATTGAGTACTTCGACAGAGAAGAGATAATTGAAGTATTAAAAGAATGGAAAAGGGTATTAATACCAGGAGGAATCCTAAGATTAGCAGTTCCTAATTTTGAGTCGCTGATAAAAGTATATTCAGACAGTAATGATTTAAATAAAGTATTAGGACCATTGTATGGAAAATGGGAAGCAGGAGAAAATAAAATTATTTATCACAAAACTGTATACGATTTGGAATCATTAACTACTTTATTAAAAGAAACAGGATTTGATGAAATTAAAGAATGGGATTGGAGAGTTATTTTTAAAGATCAAAAAGATTTTGATGATCATTCTCAAGCATATTACCCCCATATGGATAAAGAAGAGGGCTTACTTGTTAGCTTAAATATTGAATGCATTAAACCCCAAAATTAAAAAAGTAATTTATTAAAACTAAGAACTCAAATTATTCAATGAGTAGTCAGCTAATACCAAACAAGGAAATGTTGGATGAATATAATGTGGCCTTGGTAATACTGCAGAACCAAAAATATAAATATTTGTAAAATCCCAAAGTTGAGAATATTTATTTACAAAAGAAGATTCTTTATTAGTTCCCATTTTTAACATTCCTGAAGGATGGCTTGCAGACTCTACTGTTCTAAGGAAGTCTTTTTTCAAATCAATTGTGTAGATTTCAGTATCAATTATTAGGTCTCCAAAGTTTTCTTTATATTTATTAATATATAAACTAACTAGTTCATTTATATTTGAGATTTCTTCCTGATCTAAATTAAAACTTACTTTTATGTTTTTTATTTCTTTGCTTTCACTTTCAATACTTATTTTATTTTTCTCTTTTTCTACATAAAGATAAAGTTCACATGTTCCAGAATTGAAGATTCTTTTTTTTAGAAAATTTATTTTAAATTTTCTAAAAAAAAGATTATCGTATCTCCAGAATCTAAAAAAAGTATAAGACTCTTTATTAAAACCTTCATATGTAAATCTTGGCCAAAGGTATTTTTGATTTTTAGAATTTTTTGTTTTATCAAACAATTTCTTAAACTTATAAAGATTGCTAATTTTGAATTTTGCAATTGGAAATCTTAAGTGGTCTTCTATCTCAAGACCATCAGAGTATTTCAACTTTGATAGTTTAGTACTATTTAAGAAAACTCTAGTATTTTCTATAGCTCCTAGACATAGAAATAATTTACTGGATGAATATGATAATTTATTTCCGTCTTGAATGAAAAGGACTTCATTTTCATCGCCTGGAATTATTTCAAAAGATGTTGCATTATCAATGAATTTATAATTTTTATTTTTTTCCAGACTTTGTATTTTATCTTTAAACCCATAGTCTTGCATAAGGTAGGTATACGTCATTGAATTGCTTAACTGATTATTAAAATCTAGAGGCTTGTTGTTTGTAAAATCAAAATCATTTATATTCAGATATTTAGTAATTGATTTAATTGAATTAATAAAGTCTTCTTTTTTAATAGGTATTTGGTCTAAATTATTTCCTAAAGACCCCAAGGGCCAACCCATACATCCACCTGTCCACATAAAAGAGCTTGCTTCAACATTTAAAGAAGGAGGTTCATTTTTTGATTTCCATTCTATATTTGAATCTACAATAATTTTTTTTCTTAGATTATTTAAATTGATTCCCGTGTCGATGTTTAGAACACTATATCCCTGTAACAAAAGGTTAGTGCAGGTAAAAACCCCTAGCGGTCCTCTTCCTAACACAATTGCTTCATAATTATTTTTATTCAAGCTCAAATTACCAATCTGATATTTTATCTTTATATTTATTTTAGGCAAAAACTAATTTGTCGATATCATAAAAACAATTAACGAAATATAATAATGTCTAGATGATAATTATGTGGATGGCTGGGGGCTTAGGAAACCAACTTTTTATACTCAATAAAGCACTTGAGCTAAAAGAAAAAAGTAGATTTTTATTTTTAGACACTTATTTTTACGATAATGACGTTAGATATAAAAGAAAGTTTCACTTTAAAGAAAAATTAAAAATAATCCCAGTATTTAACAAGAAATTGAGATATATTTTATTCAGGCTTAATAAAGTTCTTAATAAAATAAATATGTTTTACTTTAGAGATGAGTCTAATTTCGAGAAAATCAAGAATAAATTTTTTCAAGTTATTTACTTGACTGGATACTGGCAAGAAAAAATCATACCTAATAAAAGAAATATAGATCTAATTAATGAAGTTTTTAAAGAAATTAAAATAAAAGATGAAAGCTTTGTTGCTGTACATTTTAGGTCCGAAGAATATGATATCAAATTACCATCAAGTTACTATTTAAATGCTTTAAAACTATTTGATGACTCTAAATATGAATTCCATCTTTTTGGTGATTCTAAAGAATATCTGAGAGAAATGAAAAAAGAAATATTTAAAAATAAAAAATGTAAAATTATAGATTTAAAAGATGAAATTCTTGATTTTGAAGAATTAAAATCATATAGAAATTATATATCTAGCAATAGTACTTTTTGTTGGTGGGCTCTAATATTAAATCAAGACAATATCTCAAAAGTAACTTCACCAAAGAAATGGAACGTTGGATATGAGGAAGAATATAATATTTATATACCGGCTGAGTGGGAGTTAGTTTAAAGTGTTTATGTTTATAGGTACTTATTTCATTTTATTATTTAAGTATCTAATTTTTTATGGGTACATTTATCTTATTGGTAAATTTTTATTTTCCTTGATACTTAAATTTACTAATGAGAATAAAATTCCTAGGGAAGTCTTATACACCAAAGTCGAATACATTTATCCACTATTAGGAATTATTTTTCTTGGAAATTTATTAATAATATATAATTTCTTTTTGCCCTTAGAAAGTTCATTGTATTTATTGGCTGTAGTATTTTTATTAAGCATAATTTCATTAAAAAATTTTGATTTTGATCTTAAAAAATATATGAATCTAAATAACTTATTTATGTATTTAATCATTCCAGGAATATTAGTTATATCAACATATGATACTAGTTTCAATTATGATGCAGGATACTATCATCTTTTACATCAAAATTGGCTTAGAGAGTCAAATTTAATTATTGGCACAGTTAATATCTTTTGGCCTTTAGGAATGTCTTCAATATACGAATATTTATCAGCTGCTCTATGGTTTGATAAAACTTTTGTTCTCCTACATTTATTAAATGTCTATTTTATCCACTTCTTTTATTTGTTTTTGAAAGAAAGCCTCTTTAATGAAAAAAATCAAAGTTTTATGAACATATCTTTCATAATATTAATTTTTTCTATTCTTGATAATTTTGGATTTGGCGGAGGGCGAAATGGTTATATTTATATTCAAGGTGTAACAAAACAAGATATTACAGTCGGTATTCTTTTTTGGTTTTTATCAATAGTAATTTTAAAAAAAATTGTAGACAAACAATTACAGCATCATGAAATAATAGCTCTTTCTTTGGTAGCTTTTTTTATATATGAAATAAAAGTCTCTGGAGTTTTTATTTTCTTAGTGTATTCAGCCCTAGTCTTCTACATAGTAAAAAGCAATACCATACCAATAAAAAAGTTATTTTATCTTCATACTCCTGTAATATTTATCGCAACAGTTTGGTTTTCCAAAAGCTTATTAACTACAGGTTGTTTAATTTTCCCAGTAGACATTACCTGCTTACCAATATTTGATTGGTATGTTCCCGGTTCAACTTGGAGTTTTGAATATCACACTAAACTTTCAAGCAAAGCTTATGACTTTTCAGTTCCATTTAGTCAATGGGTCCAAGAGACGGGTGCATTTGAGTTTAGAAAACAAGTTTTTCTTAATTTCCTAATTTCATTCGTAATATTATTTATTTTTAGATTCTTATTTTATGGAGCCAATAGTCAAAGGATGAGATTTAAGATAATAAGTTTTTCATATGTTCTTTTTAATTTACTATATCTTTTCTTTTACGGACCAATCCCTAGGTATTTAATAGGAATTTGTTTATTAATTGTTTCAATGATTGGTTTTTATGCTGGCAAACCAAAATTTCATTTATCAAATATTCTGAAATATTCTTTTATATTTTTATCAGTTTTCTTATTAGTAAGATCTACTTCATACACATCATTGCTTTCCAATCAAGAATTTAGAATATTTGATCCAAGAACCAATCAAGAAATCAATGAGGAAATTGGTTTTATAGAAATATCAGGTAATTGGGTAACACCTCCTGAAGGCGACCAGTGTTGGGCAAATACAAAATGCATTCCTTCAGGTGAGGGCGTCAAATTTAAAGAAAGAGGTTTATTCAAAGTAGCTTATAAACCTTAAAATTTTAATCTATGAAAGTCATTTACTAAAATTTAGAACTTGTCAAAAAAATAAAAAGTTTATTAGATTAATAAAAAGGTATGATAAGCATGAAAACAAAAAATGAAAAATAATAATATCATCGAAAAATTAAGAATTTATAAAAAAGATATCATATATGCTTCAAAATTAACAAAAACTGAAAAAAAGAAAGTACGAATTATACTTACTGTAATTCTTTCAAATCTTATGGCTGCCGCAGATATTGGAATTATCCTGATATTTACTTCTATTATTACAGACTCATTTCAAAGTGATAATGCTTTAAGTTTTTTGGTACAAATATTTTTAGATTATAAATTTCTGATTCCACTCTTAATTCTTTTTAGATTTTTAATTTTATTTGCTCAAACTTATAATATGAAAAGTTTAGAGATGTCTATAGAAAGAAATCTTAAAGTTTATTTGCTAAGTGAAGTATTTGAAAGGGGAAATTTTTCAATTGCAGATGCATATTTTTATACAAATCAACTAGCTGGGCATGTTACCTTCTTTTATGGCGCTTTAACAAACCTATTAAATGTATCAATACAAATAATTGGCTTTACAACTTATTTAGTTATTTCAGATTCAAAAACATTATTATATTTTGCTGTTGGTATTCTTGTTCTTTTTTATCCTTTGAAATATGTTCTTTCTTTGTCTAGAAAGTTAACAGATATCTCATATTGGAAGAATTTAGAATTTAGTTATGACATACAAAAAATTGTTGAAAACATGTTTTTAATCAAAATTTTAAATAAACAAAACCAAGAATTACAAAGCTTTAAAGAGAATGTAGCAGTCATAAATAGTTTACAATTAAAAACCACAGTTATAGGTCAGATAATTGGATATCTACCAACTTTTGTAACTATGTTTGTTTTAGCAATACTCGTTAACAGTGCAAGAATTGTATCTGCACTAACTTTCGATTTCATTGCTGTTATGTTGCGACTTTTTCAATCAATAGGAGGACTAGCTAATGCAGTAGGTGGACTAGTAAACTCTCATGTTCATATGGGACACTTCACTACCTTTGATCAAAACAAACTAAAAGACAATAGAGCTAATTATATATTTAATGAAGACAGAGAGTCTGAGAATATTATTACAGCCGATAAAATTTCATTTAAATATTTTAATAGCGATATCTTTATCTTTGAAGATGTGAGCTTTCAAATAAAAAAAGGAGAGCACACAATAATTACAGGTCCCAATGGTTCTGGAAAAAGTACATTGCTAGGAATGGTTGCAGGTGTTTTATATCCAGTTGAAGGAAAACTAACAACAAAAACAAACAAATTTGGTTATATAGGAGCAACTCCTTTAATTTTCTCTAACACCCTTCGTTACAATCTTCTTTATGGCACAAGTATTGAAGTTGACGATAAAACGATATTGAAAGTATTAAAAGAATTAGACACTTTTAAAGAAGAATCTAGTTATGACTTAGACAAAGAAATTACTAATAAAACACTTTCTTCAGGTCAAATGCAAAAAGTTGCATTTACTCGTGCTCTTATTAGTGATATAGACGTATTACTTTTAGATGAATCAACAGCTAATTTAGATGATGCTAGTAAAGATAAAATTTTTAATATTTTAGCAAATAGAAATATAACAATTTTTAACTCGACTCATGATCCTTCAAGCTTTATTGATGTAGATAATCATTTTAAAATAGACGTAGTTGATGAGAAGAGATTCTTAAGTACTGATTGATTTAATATAGTCAGATTCCTCATTTTTAAGAGCAATTTCAAGACTAAAGTATTTTTTAACATATGAAATAGAGTTATTTGAAATGTTATCCATTTTTTCATTATCCTCAATAATAGCTTTTACTAATCTCAATAAATTGTCATTATTTGGATCAAACAGAATTCCATTTAACTCACCGTCAATAATTTCACTTATGTTATCTATATTGGGTGCTACAACCACACACCCATTTGCCATAGCTTCTAAAATTGTTTTTGGATGACCCTCATAAAGAGTGGCTGTTATAAATATTTTATATTCACTATAAATTTCTAATAATTTATTATGCTCAATATTTCCCAAAAAATTACAATTAGTATTCTTCTTCTTAGCCAAACTCTTTAATTCTTTTTCTTTTGTTCCGCTTCCCACTATATTTAACAAAAACTTACTATTTTCAAAGGCATTTATAAGTTGAGGATAATTTTTTTGCTCTTCCAATCTTCCAACTGATAAAAGTGTATTTTCAGATCTTTTATCAACAGGCTTTGTATGTTTAGGGATATTTACCCAGTTGGGTCTTAATAAAATCTTATTTTTGGTGAAAAAATAATTTTTAGTAATAAATCTTAAATCTGATTTAGAGCTAACGAGATAGTAGTTAGAAAAGATTATTCCCAGTTGAGTAATCAAATATGCAAATAATGATTTAATATACTTTCTTTCTTTAACTTTAAACAAAAACATGTCGTAACCAGTTCTAATAAGAAGGGGTGTTCTTGAAATTAATTTGTATATAATTGCTATCCAGACTCCATTAAGTTGGTTTGTTTTTATTAAATCAGGATTTATTTTCAATCTTTTTAAATAGTATGGAAAAGTAAACGAATATAAAAAACGAATATATTTATTTTTAAAATATTTTAAATCTTTGTACAACGGGATTATATTTATATTTTCTAACTTGTTTGAAAAAGTAAGATCTTCTTCATCGCCATAAGTAATAAACGTATACTTGATATCTTTATTTTTTTGTAGTTCTTTATATAGTTTTATTTCTCTATTTAGTAAGCCAGATTCATGCCAACTTTTAAGTGACATTTCATAGGTAAAAAGAAGTAATACATGCACCTACTTTATGATAATTGTTTTAAACTTAAAAAATATAAGAATTTAAATTATGAAAAAAATTTTATTTATCCACACTACCTATAGAAACATAGGTGGTGAGGATGTTGCTGTAAATAATGAGATAAATTTTCTAAAAAAACATTACGATGTACAGGTAATTAAGTTTTCTAATTCAAAAATATCTTTGGCAGATTTTTATTCATTCTTTACAAACTCAAATCTCAAAAGTAACAGAGAACTACAAAAAAAAATAAATAATTTTAATCCAGATTTTGCATATATACACAACACATGGTTTAAAGGATCTCTAGGTTTATTTAAGGTTTTGAAAAAAAATAATATAGAAATAATATTAAAAATTCACAATTTTAGATATGACTGTACTCGAACATTTCTTTCACGGAAGCATTTAAAAGACAAAGAGTTTTGTAATGCTTGTGGTCTAAAAAAGAACAATGTAGGAATTTTCAATAAATATTTTGAAAATTCATATATCAAGTCAATTTTTGTTAATAATTATGGAATAAAATATTTTCAAATTTTAAAGAGAAGTAATTTCAAAATACTTGTACTAACAGAATTCCATAAACAATATTTAACAGAAATAGGAATAGAAAGTAAAAGAATTTTTGTATTTCCAAACTATGTGGACTTAATTGAAAAAGATATAGAAACCTCCAGAGAAGATTTAATAGTTTATGCAGGAAGAATATCAGAAGAGAAAGGTGTTTTAGAATTAATAAGTGCATTTAAAAAATGTAGTTTTAAAAACACAAAGTTAATTATTATTGGTGATGGGCCAAATTTGAGTTATTTAAAAAATAAATTTTCAAGCAAAGATATCGAATTTAAGGGTGAGCTATCAAATTCAGATGTAAAACAATTAATAAATAAATCAAAAGCAGTAGTTACTGCAACGAAGCTTTTTGAAGGTCAGCCAACTCTACTTTGTGAAGCTTCGTCTTTAGGAGTTTCATCTATTTACCCAAGATCTGGAGGAATCTCAGAATTTTTTCCTGAAGAAAATTTATTTTCATTTGAGCAGTTTAATTATTCTGAATTAGTTGAAAAATTAAAACTAACTAAAGACAATAATATTCTTAAAGATTCAGGAAATAAAAATAAAGTATTTATTGAAGAAAAATTAAACCAAAAAAACTTATTAAAAGAATATGAAGAAATATTAGATGAATAATAATAAAAAAGTTTCCTTTATTATGCCAGTTTTCAATGATGAGGAAAATATTCATCAGTCTATTAATAGTATGCAATCACAAACATATAAAGATATTGAAATACTTGTTTTGGATGATTGCTCTACTGACAATACCTATGATATCTGTAAAGAAATATCACTTAAAGATACAAGAATAAAACTTTATAAAAATGATATCAACTTAGGATTAACGAGATCTTTGAATAAGTTAATAAATTATTCAACGGGATTTTACATTGCAAGACATGATTCAGATGATAAAAGTGTAAATTATAGGATAGAAGCTCAAATTAATTTCCTTGAAAATTACAAACTTGATGCATGTTATTCAAGAGCTTATGTTCAAGAATCAAAAAAGGTTTTACCAAATTTATCTTATTATTTACCATTAAAATTTGTTATTAAATATAAGAACCCATTTATCCATGGAACACTTTTAATTAAAAAAGATGTGATTGAATCAGTTGGCGGTTACGATGAATTTTTTTATTTTTCTCAAGACTATAAATTAATAAATGATTTACTAAATAATGGATTTAAGGTGAAAATTGATAAAAAAGCAATGTATTACTTAAATATGAAAGACAACATATCAACTAAGTACAAAGATATTCAGAAAATTTATGCAGATATTAGTAAGAAACAAGTATGAACAATTTTAAAACTTACCTTAATAAAGCAAATGAAAACTGGGTGGTTGATAGGTTTAGAAATGAGTGGTATCAACATAATAGAGAAATATCGACTAATAGAGTAAAGAAAAGTGATTTAATTTGGGTTATTTCTCCATGGACCTGGATGAAGTTAAGTAGAAAAATTTTAGAAGAAAAAAAAGTTTTATGCACTATACACCATATAGATTATTCAAAATTCAGCAAAAAAGAGGAAAAGAATTTTTACGATCTCGACCAGTATGTTGATTGTTATCATGCTGTTTCAGACTCTACAAAACAGCAGCTTGCAAACCTAACAAGTAAAAACATTTACTCGATTCCGTTTTGGTTGAATCAAAAAATTTGGTACCCAATTAAAGATAAGGAAAAATTAAGAGAAAAGCATGGTATTGAAAAAGATGCATATGTTATTGGCTCTTTTCAAAGAGACACTGAAGGTAGTGACTTAATATCACCCAAGCTCTCTAAAGGGCCTGATCAATTTTTAGAAATAATTTTAAACCTCAGAGAAAAATACTCTAATTTATTTGTAATTTTGACAGGAAAGCGAAGACAATATTTAATTAATAACTTACAAACATACAACATTAAATATAAATATATTGAGATGGCATCATTTAAAAAATTAAATGAACTTTACAATTGCTTAGATTTATACATAGTTGCATCAAGAGTAGAAGGTGGCCCTCAAGCGATTCCAGAAAGCGCTATTACAGAAACTCCGATATTATCAACAAATGTAGGTCTAGCTTCTCAGCTTTTGTCTAAAGATTCAATATTCAATATGGATAATTACCAAAGCGCTGTTCCAGATATTAAGTATGCTTTAGAACAAATCAAACAATTAAAAATCCCTGAAGGTTTCAATAGATACTTAAAAATGTTAGAAGATATAAATGAAAATTAGTATAGGAACAAAAATTAAAGAAGGCCCATGGGGTGGGGGAAATCTTTTTGCTATAAATTTGAGTCAGTATCTCTTGAAGGAAGGTCACAAAGTTTTCTTTGATTTAAACCAGGAAGACTTAGATGTAATTTTAATAACTGAACCAAGGAAGACATCAGAATCTTCAGCTTTTACTAATAATGATGTGCTTAACTATAAGAAATATGTAAATAATAATGTTGTGATTATTCATAGAATAAATGAATGTGACGAAAGAAAAGGGACTAATTATATTAACTCATATCTTCTTTATGCAAACAGGGTTTCTGATCATACTATTTTTGTTAGTGAATGGTTAAAGAACTTATTTATAAATTTAGGAATAAATAAAGAAAAAAGCTCAGTTATATTAGCCGGAGCTAATAATGAGATTTTCAATGACAAAAATTTTATTCCTTGGGATAAAAAATCAAAAATAAGAATAGTAACTCATCATTGGGGAGGTAATTGGAATAAAGGTTTTGAAATATACAAAAAATTGGATGAGTTGCTTGATTTAGATGAGTATAGAAATAGAATCGAATTTAATTATATTGGTAATTTACCAAATAAATTTGAGTTTAAAAATACTAATGTATCAAAACCTTTATCAGGTAAAAATTTAGCTCAAGAAATTAAGAAAAGCCATCTTTATTTAACAGGTTCTTTAAACGAACCTTCCGGAAATCATCATATAGAAGGCGGGCAGTGTGGTTTGCCAATTTTATATATAAATAGTGGAGGAATACCAGAATACTGTGATGGTTATGGGGAAAAATTTACACCTTTAAATTTTGAAATAAAATTAGAAAAAATGATAAAAGACTATGATAAATATCTAAAAAAAATGAAAAGCTACCCATTTAGTTCAAACTTGATGTCTGAAGAATATATGAAATTATTTAATAAATTAGTAAAATCAATTAAAGAAAATAAAGAAGGACAGAAAGAACAAAAAAATAATTTTTCTTATAAATTAAATAAAAAATTTTATTTATCAAAGATGAAATATAAAAAGTAGAAAAATAATTGATTCGGAGTTGGTTTGTGAAAATACATATGAAAATTTATAAAAAGTTTGAGAATATAATTAAATTCTCTTTCTTTTTACTGCTTTTCTTTTCAATGTGTTTTGCTAGACCTTTTGTTGGTATATATATACTAGGTTTTAGGCTTGGTGAATTTATCATACTTGCTTCTTTACTTGCTTCGTTAATTGTCTTGTTTTCTAAAAAAGATAATTTAGTTACTTATTTAAATGATGCTCAATATATTTCGTACAAGTTGATATTAATTTCTTTTTTACCAATTGCTTTGATTTCAAATTCAAATCTTTTATCAACTTATGCTTACAAAACAAGTTCTTATATATGGTCAATTTCTTTTTTGTTTATAGGGTCTCTTTTATTAGATAAAAAATTCTTTAATTCTTCCTATTCTAAATTATTTTTATTAACCCCACTTGTTGTTTATGTTATATCAACAGGAAACTATCCAAACTTTGTAATTGATTTTTTTAGAGAAAATTCAGATAAATTTCAATTTATCAAAGCATCTGACGCTTTTTTGGTTTATCTTTCTATTAATTTTTTGAATAGATTTATTTCAAGCAGTGAAAATAATAGATTATTATATTTTACGATTTCATCAGGACTGTATTTACCATTTTTATTAACTCAAAGTAGAGGATCAGCTGTAGGGGCTCTTCTCTATATATTTTTTGAGATTCATAATTCAAGAAAATATATATTTAAAGAGAAAAAATCTTCATTAGTATTTGTACTTTTATTTTCTTTGCTTTTTATCTTCTCTAGTTATAGGGTCAATGGAGTAGATTTCTCTACAAGAGAAACAGAACCAATCATTTCAGTTGGTGCTGTTTCTTCAAATGTCACAGAAGTATTAGAAAAGAAAGAAACTATCCAGGCATTTCTATCTTTTTACTTAAAAGAAGGAAGAATAGCGTCTACTGATGAAACTACAGATTGGAGATTAGATATTTGGCAAGATGTTGTTGAGGACTTAAATACAAAAAACCAAATATTAATAGGTTATGGGTATAAAGAAATTATTCCAGTCATGACAGACCCTTCAGCGCCTGGAAGACTAGGGAGAGACGGTCTAAATGAAAATGTACATAATTATTTTGTGAATATTCTTGCTAGAGGGGGGTTAATCCAATTGTTCATTTTCCTGGTATTCCATGGATCCCTTATTTATTATTGGTATCAAAAAAATAATAACTTTAAAATTTTAGCTTACATATTACCTAGTTTTTTTGTTTCTTCATTAGATGTAACAATGGAGGGAGTCCAATACCCAATGATTTATTATTCATTTTTAGCTCATTTCATATTCCATCGTGATGATATTAAATTATTACAATAGATTTTATATTTGAATAGAATAAGCACATGAGTAAGTCAGCTTTTATAACCGGAATTACTGGACAAGACGGATACTATTTAGCAAAAATGCTTTTAGAAAAAGAGTATAAAGTTCATGGAATAATTAGAAGATCTTCTTCAATAAACACATCTCGTATAGATTCTTTAATGGCTAAATATCAAAGTGATGGGCAACTGAGCCTTTATTATTCTGATTTACTAGACTCATCTTCACTAAATTCTTTAATAAACAAAATTCAACCTGATGAAATATATAATTTAGCTGCACAATCACACGTTGCTGTTTCCTTTAAAAATCCTGTTTATACAAGCCAAACAGGAACACTAGGCTCTTTGTCCCTATTGGAGGCAATCAGAAACTCAGATAAAGATATAAAATTTTATCAAGCTTCATCTTCTGAAATGTATGGCGGAGGAACGAAAGAACCTTTAAATGAAGAATCATTATTTGATCCTAAAAGTCCTTACGCTGCATCAAAAGTTTTTGCTCATGACATAACAAAAATTTATAGAGATTCCTATGATTTGTTTTGCGTTAACGGTATCTTGTTCAATCACGAATCACCTCACAGGGGAGAGACTTTTGTAACGCGAAAGATAACAAGAGCTGCTACAAGGATATCACTTGGTTTACAGTCAAAATTAACTTTAGGGAATTTAGAAGCTTCAAGAGACTGGGGTTTTGCTGGAGATTATGTATATGGAATGTGGCTCATGATGCAATATGAAAAAGCAGATGACTGGGTTTTAGCTACTGGAAAATCTTATACAGTAAAAGATTTTCTTCAAGAAGCTTTTAAGAAGCTTGATTTGGATTGGGAAAAGCATGTTGAAACATCAGAAAGATACTACAGACCGAATGAAGTAGACTTCCTGCTTGGAGACTCTTCAAAAGCTAAAAAACAACTTGGTTGGGAGCCAGAGACAAGTTTTGAAGAGTTGGTCTCAATGATGCTTGAAAGTGATCTTAATCTTGCCAAAAAAGAAAAAGTATTACTTGAGGAAGGGCTTATAGAGCCCACTTGGGAAAACCCAACCTAATCAGAATATTTTAAGAATTTTCTAAGAACCAATTATAACTTAATTTTAAACCTTCATCTAATTCAACTTGTGGGCTCCATCCCAAATCGTTTATTTTTCTTGAGTCAATAAGTTTTCTAGGATTACCATCAGGCATTGATTCATCAAAGACTAATTTTCCATCATATCCAATTATTTCTTTTATAAGTTTAGATAAATCATATATAGAAATTTCTTTTCCACTACCGATATTTATAAGATCATCATTAATTTCATTGCTAATTAAAAATTCAATTGCTTTAGAAAGATCATCAACATATAAAAATTCTCTTAAAGGTTTTCCTGAGCCCCAAATATTAAATGATGATTCATTGTTTAATTTTGCATTGTGCATCCTGTATATTAAGCCTGGAATTACATGACTATCTTTTTCACTAAAATTATCTCCTGGCCCATAGAGATTAGTTGGCATAAGATTTAGTACTTTATGTCCATATTGTTTTGATAAAGATCTTCCAATTTCAATAGCAGATATTTTTGCTATAGCATATGGTGAATTAGTTGGCTCAAGCTTTCCTGTTAAAAGGCTATCCTCAGCAATTGGATTCTCAGCATTAAGAGGATATATACAGCTACTTCCTAAATTTATAATTTTAATTTTATTATTATCAACGCATGCTTCTAGGATATTCATATTTATTTTCAAATTCTCTAAGATAAATTCAGTACGTTTTGTATTATTAGCATGTATTCCACCCACCTTTGCAGCAGCATTTATTATTATTGAAGGGTTAACATCTGAAATTCTTTTTTTTGTCTCTTCTAACGAAAATAAATTTGTATCATTTCTAGTTGAGGGAACTAACTCATCGATCTTCTCAGAATTAGAAAGTACTCTAATTAAAGACTTTCCAACTAAGCCATTGCTACCAAAAATTAATGCTTTATTTTTAGACATTGTTAATTAATAAATTGATTCATTTTCTATAAAATAATAATAATCTTTCAATTATTATACTGAAGAGTAATGAAGTACATGTTACCTTACATAATAAATCTTCCTCCCTTTATGTTCAGGGGTATTGATATACATAAATTAAACATGATTCAAAAATTTATATTTATTCTTAAAGGAAAACTGCTAGGTTTTATTATTAAAAATTTAAATAAAAAATTTTTTTGTAAATTAATCAATCTTTTTTATAGAGAAAATTCGAAAATTTATTTTGAGGAAAATTATTATAAAAAAAATTTGGAGAATATTGGTACAATTTCTTATCCAAATAAAAGAATTTTAAGAATGGTAAATAATTTTCACCTTCAACTTGATAAATTACACTCTTCTTATTGTTTAGACTTCATAAATTTTGAAGACAATGATGTGGTGATTGATTGTGGAGCTAACGTTGGAGAATTAAATATGTCTTTTAAATTTAAGAAAAAAAATGTTAACTATATTGCTTTTGAGCCTGATCTTGAAACTTTTAATTGTTTAAAACTTAATAATCCAGAACCGAATAATATTTTTTATAATTCAGCTTTATCTAACAAAACCGGCGAAGAATCATTTTATATTGACAATCTAGGGGGTAACAGTTCTTTAGTAGACTTTGGAGGAGGGGAGTCTGTATTAATTTCTACAGTTGAGTTAGATAAAATAGAATTACCTGAAAAAATTAAATTATTAAAAATAGATGCAGAAGGATTTGAACCCGAGGTTTTAAGTGGTTCTTTAAATACACTTTCTAGGATTAATTATATTTCTGTAGATTATGGGCACGAAAGAGGAGAGAAAGAAAACTCTACAATTATTGAAGTTAATAAGATTTTATATAGTGAAAATTTTGAATTAGTGGAATTCAGTGAATATAGATTAATTGGTTTGTATGAAAATAAAGAATATAAATAATTTATCATCTAGGTCTTTATCCGAAGGTGTTGTTTCTTATTTAAATACTTTAGAAAATAAAAATAAAAAATTTGATTATAACCCTTGTAAAGAGGGAATTACGGAAGCAGGAAGAGAGATAAGTTTAGGATTTAGTTGTTATGGATTGAAGACTTTATACACAATAGATAAATGGGGCACATTAAGTAACAAAGTAAAAAATGAGTGGGGAGAATATATAAATTCTTTTCAAAAAAAAATATCAAAATTTCCAGATAATTCTTACGTAGATAATAAATACATAAAACATTTTGAAAAATTTAATATTAAACACACTTCTAAAGATGGGGCCAAATCAGTTCTTAACATCATAAAAAGTAATAAATATAGAACACGTAAAGAACAACTTATTGATTCTATTAGAGCTGAAACGAAACAAGCTATTGTAACCTTAAAACAGGTAAGCTTTCAAAATAAATTTATCTATAATGATTTTCCAAAGACTTCAAAAGATCTCTGTTCGTTATTAGATTCCTATGACTGGTCAAAGCCGTGGTCGGCTGGAGCTCAGTTCTCTAGCTTTTGTGTTTTTACAAAAGCACAAGTTGAAGAAAATAAAGAATACAGTAAGAGTCTCATTGAGTATATAGATAATAAGGTAAATGTTGAAGATGGTTTTTATTACGAAGGAAGCCAACCAAATTTTACTCAGCTAGTTAATGGATCTATGAAAGTAATCACCGGTCTTGATTGGCTAGGGGTTCCCATACATTATCCAGAAAAATTAATCGATGTTTGTCTTTCAAGAGAGCCTTCACAATCAGGCTGCGACCTAGTTGATTATGTTTATGTACTATATAGAAGCTCTCTGCAAACTGATTATAAAAGAAAAGAAATAGTCGCATATCTTGATCAAATTTTAGAGTTAATTTTTTCTCATTATTATGAAGAAGAAGGTGGTTTTTCTTACAACATAGGAAGTAGTCAAAAATTATACTATGGAGTAGAAATATCTGAAGGTAATGACCAGCCCGATATTCATGGAACAATATTGTTAACCTGGGCTTTAGCAATGATTTTTCAAATATCTGAAAATGATCAATTCAATTGGAATGTATTGAAACCTTAAATTAAAAATATATTTCTTTATACCCTTTTATATAATTATAAAGAGGTCTTCTTGTTGTACTTTTTAATCCGAAAGCATCATATCCAAATTCATTTTCATTAATATTTGAAAGTCTTTTTTGAATATATTTTGGGTGAGCTGAAATATTTTTTCTTAATACATGTTTTTTATACTTATCTTTTATCATTTCAAACCATGCATTATAAGCCTCTTCTTTAGTACCTCCTCCTCTGTCACCCCAGTCATTAAATTGTTCAAACCATGCTCTAGCAAAACGAGCTCTATCTTCTGCAATAATTTCTTTTGTTCTAAACATTGAATCATATTGCCAAATAGGTATATTTAATTTCGGAACGGACGAATGAAGAATTTGTTTGCCATCAATTGTAGGTTGGCACATATCTCCTCCTCCATTAATTTTTATTTCAGAAAATTTTTTTTTATTAAGAGCGATACAAAGCTTTGTCTTTATGTGGTATCTATCATATGTAAAGAATTGATACTGAGGAAAAGCAACTGCTGGTGAATCATTATTAAGTATTAAAAATTTCTTAATCTTACCTACATCATTTTCATGAAAAAAATAATCTAAATCCATTCGTATTGCCCAATCTCCAGTTGATTTTTCAAATCCTTCATGAAAAACCTTACCTATTTGGTCAAATTTAAATTCATAAGGCCAGTTTTCTCCAACGATTATTAATTCATCAGCAAAGTCTTCGTAGCAACTAATTGCTTCTTTGTATGGATCATTTCGAGATTCAGGGTCAGTCATAGAGGTAAATACTGATAATTTCATGATTGATTGTTTACTTTATTATTCAAATTATTTTTATAATACCAATAAATTAATCATATTTTATCATTAGAAATTTTGTTAAGATGAAGTGTGACCACCTTACTTATATTAGCTTATAATGAAAAGTCTTACATTTATGACTTAATAAATGATTATAAAGATTCATTTGAGACGATAATTGTAGTTGATGACTGTAGTAATGATGGTACTTCAGATATATTAAAAAAATCAATTGAAGAAAATGAAAATTTAAATGTAATTACTAATGAAAAAAACTTAGGAGCAGGCAGATCGTTTACTATAGGTATAAATAAATTTTTAAAAAGTGATTCAAAATATTTAATAAAAATAGACGGAGATAATCAATTTAAAAAAAAGGATGTATTAAAACTTAAAGAATTAATTACTCAACAAGATTTAGATTTTATAAAATGTGATAGATTCTGGGAAAAAGGAATAGAAGGAAAGATTCCAAATATTAGATATGTTGGCAATGCTTTTGCATCTTTGTTAATAAAATTTACAACTGGTTATTCCAAAATAAATGATCCACTCAATGGGCTATTTGCATTCTCAAAACAATCTTTAGACGGTATCAATTTACCAAAACTTTTTAATAGATATGGATACCCTTTTTATTTTGTGACACGTATTTGTAATAAATCTATTGGATCTCAATTAAAAATTGGGCAAATAAAAAATACTATTAGCTATTTGGAGCAGAAAAAATCTATTAATCCCTTTGTAATGCTGTTTAAGCTTCTTATATTCTCTATTTATGTTTACTATAAAAAAATTAGAATTAAGTTTAAATATTCTGACTACCAAATTTCTTCTCTTTTAGACATTGCTTCTCAAATCTCTTTATATTTAGGATTATTTTCTTTTTATAAGTTTTTAGCAATTAGGTATTTTAATTCAATAGGCCCTCAAGGAAATTGGTTTATAGTTTTTTTAATATTCTTTTTTACTTCTTCAATATTTTTATACTTCTCACTAAAAAGAGAGAATGAGAATAATAGTTATCGTTATTACGAATTATGAAAAACTTAATCAAAAACAAGAATTTTTTATCTCTAGTTTTACTATTATTTTTTCTTTTACTATTAAAAATTGATTATAGATTTATTGAACAATGGAATTGTTGTCAAGATGATCATGACTATTTTATGCATGCTGAAACAATTGCTTTAGATTTTGATTTAGATTATTCAAACCAACTAAAAGGCAATGAAGAGAAAAGGTTTAATAATAATGGAAAAATTGCTCCAAAAGCGTTTATTGGTACGGGTTTATTATCTGCACCTTTTCTATTTGTAGGTAATTTATTTAATTACTTTAGCTCCAATTCTTTAATGAATTTTGGATTACTTTTTTATTCACTTTCCTCAGTTGTTTACTTATTTCTTACAATAATTATGATTTATAAATTACTTAATTCTGTATATTCAAACATTGACTTTAAGTTTATTTTCTTACTTATATTTGGATCTGGCATTCCATACTTTGCTTTTGAGAGGTATAGTATGTCACATATTTTTGAAATATTTACCATAATGCTAACTATTTATTTTTCTCATATGTTTTATAAAAGTAACGAAAAAAATAATTTTTATGCTTTCTTTATTCCTATTGCAATTCTTTTAGCAATTCTTGTAAGGTGGGTAAATTATTACGCATTTATACTTCCATATATTACTTTTTTGTTATTTAAAAAAGCGTACAAAAAAGATTTGTTGTTAAGAAACAACAAATACTTTTTTGGAGGGGCTTTATTGTCCGTATTAATATTTTCCTATTTATCAAAAACTATGTATGGAGTAATAACTTTCAATCCTCAATTTGTTTATGGGACATCTGGAATGTTGGACGGCTACCTAGACACATCAGAAGGAGTTCAGTATTTTTTATTAAACAATTTTAAACATTTTATTAACATTATGTTCACAAAGGAATTTGGGATTTTTTGGTTTTCACCAATAATATTTATTGCTTTAGTTCTTGTAATTTATAATTTTCTATTTAAAAAAGAAAATAAGATTTTATATTTATTGTTATCAATTTCTTTTGCTCAAATTTTTACTATTGTTTTAATTTGGAAATCTACAGCTTCTTCTTATGGTTTTAGATATTTATTTAATTTAGTTCCTTTATCTATTTTAATTTTTTACCACTATGCTAAAAACAAAAATATTCAATTTATTAATTATTATCTTTATGTATTTTCAATAATTGGAATTTTATCATTATTCTTTTTTGAGACTACTGAAATGACCCAACTTTCAATTGTTAATGAGGTGAATTCATTTGGCAGAGAGCTTAGATTTACTGAGCCTAACTATTTGATTGGATTTATAAACTCTTTTACTTTTTTTGATAGCTACTTAAAAATATTTACAACAAGTTTTTTAGGCGCTATATTCTTTAAGCTATTAATAAGCGCTTTTGGAGTAAGTAGCTTAATTTCATTTTTAACAGGATTAGGACTGCCTGTTGAAAATCAGGATTTCATTGATTATTTAGACAAGCTAAATCAGATTGAGTATTCAAAATTTATATTTATAATATTATTTTTTATCTACTTTTCAATAAAATTTGTTAAATATGCGCAAAATGAAACTTAATCAATATTTAGATAAAAGAAGTAATGAGAATATAAAGTGAAGAAGTTTACAACTATAGTTTCAATATTCTTCATTTTTCTTTTTGTATATTATATTTTATTAAACCCAGAAGTATTAAATATTTTTGAAATATTAACAATCCAAAGCATTGTTATCTTAATATTTATTAAATTTATAATGCTCATACTTAATAGCTTATTTAACAAGTTCTTAGTTAAAGCTTTTGACATTGATCTATTGAATTTTGAATCTCTGTATATCGGATCTATAACATTTCTTGGAAATTTGTATCTTCCAGGGCGTATTGGGGGAGGATTCAGACTTATGTATTTAAATAAGACATATAATTTAAAGTCCTCATTTCTTGTAAGTTCTTTAGTTTATTTTTTTGTTATTTCTTTTTTTATTAATTCATTAATAGGTTTCTTTTCTCTTTTTTTAAATTTTGAATATTTAAACAGCTCTTTATTAATTTGGTTATTTATTTATGGTTTTTCATTCTTATTTAGCTTTTATTTATTATTTAAAAAATTTGAGTTGAAAAAAATTGAAGAATTTAAATCAAAAATATTTTATAAAATTAATAGCTATTTTCAAGAAGCAAAGAATGGTTGGAATACTATTACGAAGTTTAAAAACATGAACAGAAATTTGATCTCTATTTATATAATAAACTATATTTTTTTTGTAATTGATATTTATCTTATAACAACCTTTATAAATATTTATTTAAGTTTGAGTAATGTTGTTTTTTTTAATTCAATTAATATTTTTTCGGGATTAATCGGACTCACTCCTGGTTCTATTGGCTTAAAAGAATCACTCATGTTTATATCAATTAATATACTTGAATTAACCTTTGAAGAATTATTTCAAATTATTTTAATTGAAAGATTAATTTCAGTAGTTTTTTCAATAATCCCTTTATTTGTTGTTATAACTTATAATAAAAAAAATAAAAACTAGTTTTTTTAAATAATTCGTAATTAAAATTCTTATGTGCAAAATTATTTATATTGCTTTGATGAGAACTATAATAAGCAAGCTTTATGTTCAATAAACTCATTGTTGAAAAACTACAAAAAAGAAATAAGAATATTTATTGTCCATAAAAATCCAGAATCATTTGAAAAGTATAAAAGATTAATTGAAAAAAATCCTAACTTACATTCTTTAGATATTTATAAGTTTGATAAACAGAATATAGATTTTCCAAATATTGAAGAAGCCCATGTATCTGAGGCAACATACTATAGGTTTTTTATAAATGAGTATTTACCAAAAGATATTGATGAAGTTTTTTATTTAGACGCTGACATTATATGCAAAAATGACCCTTCTGCCAATTATGATAAGTTTTTATCACAGCTTAATAAGTCAAAATACGTAATAGCTGTAAAAACTGAATGGAAAGATAATTTTACCGTAGATGGGTATCATGATGAATTCTATAGACTAGATTTAACAAGTAAAAAATATTTTAATGCTGGGGTAATGTTAATAAATCTAAATAGGTGGAGAGATTTTAAAATTCAAGAGCATCTTGTTGCAGAACAAAAAAAATTAAAAGGTAAAATATCACTTTGGGATCAAGATGTTTTAAATTCTTATTTTGATGGACAGTATGTTGAACTAAATGAGAACCTAAATTATAATTTAGATATTTTTGTATCAAGCAAAATTAAAAATACATTTATAAAAGAAGTAGATAAAAAAATATTAAATAAAATAATTTTCATTCACTATTCAGGAAAATCAAAGCCTTGGAGTGTTAAAGGAGCAATCCATCCTTCTTCTAAGTTTTATCATATTAATTATTATGAATTATTTAAAAAAAGATATCACATAGCTAACAATTGGAAGATGCTTGCCTTAACAGACTTTTTAATGCTTATTAAAAATGGTGAAATGAAGAGGGTTCAGTATAAAAGCTCTTACTTTTTTAATGTAGTAAAGTATCTTTTTTCGTAATATGACTATTTTAATTAACGATATTAAAGAGAACCAAATATTAAGTAGTTACAATTTTGCTAGAAACTCAGATGTCGTTTACACAGAAATGATATCAAAAGAAAATTTTAAAAACTTAAGTAAAGAAAATTTAACAATAATTTACGAAACAGAAAATATGATTTTCTATAAAAATAGAAAATTTGAAATTAAAGAAAATGATATTATTTTTTGCAATGCTCATTTTATTAAATCATTATTTCGCCAATTAAAAAATATTAAAGAGTTAACAAATATAAAACTTATTACACACCAAACAGACATTCCCATAACTAAAAAATTGTATGACACAAAACCGAAATGTATATCGGAATGGTATTCAATAAATATTGATACAAAAGAAAAAAATCTTATCCCCATACCTTTAGGTGTCTCTAATGATTATTCTCCAAAAAATCCTAAATATAGAGAATTTAAAAAAATAAAAAAAATAGAAAGTAAGGATAATAAAATCTATGTTAATTTTGAAATTAACACTAATCGTCGTGAAAGATTTAGCTTATATAACTTATATAAAAACAAAGAATATTTTTTTGTTGAAAAACCTAATTTAACAATGACCGAATACTTGCAAAAACTAAACGAAAACTTATATATTCTTTGTCCTTGGGGTAATGGATATGATACTCATCGATTCTGGGAGTCAATATATGTTGGAAGCATACCTATCACTAAAAAACACATTACATATGATTCTGCTACATTATTACCAAATATTCAGGTTCCTAATTACAAAGACATAGACTTTGAAAGAATGGATAACATAAGATTAAATTTTGAAGAATCTAAATTCGAATACGAAAAACTAACAATTGATTGGTGGATTAGCAAAATTAAAGAAAATAAAATAAGCGACACTTTAAAAAAATCTATCGAGATAAACGAAGAAGATGAACTTCATGACAAGAGCTTGGGTGATCTTAGGAAATGGACAAGAGTTGAAAGAAGAAACAAAAAAATAAAACTTTACTTTTTTAAAGTATTCAAACTAATTTATTATTCTTTTCAATAAATTTTCTAATTTATTCGGATCTAAATAGCAATCTGATTTAAATAAATTGTTATTTTCAGACAAAGCATTTATATAGTAGTAATCATGCTCCAGATCTGAAGCTAATGAAAAATAACAGTTATTTATGGAATCGCCTTTTCTTCTAACTTCAATCACTTTCCCACCTTTTTTCATGAACATCATATTTGTCAGGCCAGCTCCATGTAAACCACCTATTACCTTTGATTTTGCAAAAATATTTTGATTATATTTAAAAGTATGATTTTCTGGATAATAAATTTCAAAATTGAATTTCTTTAAAACTTTTGAAAGCTCCTTTTCATTTGTAATTCTTCTGTAACTTCCTTTATTTCTGGATATCCAGATATTCTGATACTCATTTTTCAAACTATTATTATCTTCAATGCTTAGTTGTTTAGATATTATTTTTATCAGTTCTTTGTTGTAGTTTCCAGTTGGGGCAGTATGACTTGCTATTAGTAGAGTTTCTATATTTAATAATTTATTTAGGTCATAACCAAGATAATTAATTTTTAAGTTATCAAGACTATTTTTAATATAATTATTTTCTAGCAAACTTTCTGAAATCAAAACCGGATATTCATCTGTTAAATCAATTATGTTAAATATTCTTGAAAGTGTGTCGGTATACCAGTGGAAAAATCTGTTACTTTTTTCATCAATAACCCAAGATGCTTTATCAATATATATATTTTCTATAGATGATAAATTATTTTTTTTAGCAATAAGTTTAATTTTTCTTTTAAGCGGAATCACCCCCATTTTTGTATGATCAGTTAGTATTTCCCTACCAAACCTATTAAAAAGAGAATTATTATAACTTAAGATATTTTTACGTTTAGTTACGTAGCTTTTGTTTATTTTTTTAATTATTTCATTTTTAAATAAATGAAAATCTTTAGGAGTAAAATTTTTTGGGAGGTTCCTTTTACTCAGATATTCTTCATGTAATAATTTTTTTCTAATTTTCAATTAATATCCATTCTTTTGGAACAATGTCTTCTATATTGAGATCACTATTTTCAGAATTTTTGAACCAGTGTTTAGGAGCATATGTTTTCTTATTATTAGACAGCCAAGCACCCCACCAACTAAAAGAACTATTTGCTATTATGTGTTCTTCACAATTACTCATTAGTGATAAATCAAGGTAATCAATATTTTTTGTATAAGTTTCAGCAAATTTAAATCTTTTATTTTTGAATAATGTTTGGCTTTTTACCCAGTTTATATCATCAGAAAATACTATAAATTCTGAATCTTTTGAAAAACTTGATATAGCACTTCCATAATAACTTAGATCTAGTGCGTGATGATTAGGATTGGTGAGATAGTCAGTCCTTCTAATATGAATGGATACGGGGTTATTTAGAGAATTAAATATATCCTTACTTTTTTTTCTATATTTGTATTTAAAAGTGAAGTCTTCCATAAGACCCTCTCTTATGTCTCTAAAATATTTTTCAGTTTGGAAAAACCCATTTATATTTACATTGTCTTTGCATGTATGAAAAAGACTTTTGTCAAAATTAAAACTTTTTTCGTAGGTTGTGTCCTCTGTTTTTAAAAACTTAATATTTTTTTTATGAAGGGTATTCATTTCAAAGCAATGAAAAAGAAAATGGTTGCTAAAAAATTTTTTAATTATTTTAAAATTATAAAACTTAGTCAGATCAAAAAAGTCAATATAGTAATTTAGGCTTGGAGGTATGCAATAATCTAAACCCCTGTTGGAGGCAATTCCTTTAAGTGCAGCGTATTTAAACATTTGGTTACCAAGCTCTCCTGGAGAGGCTAATTTATTGAAACCAATCATGTTAGAATCATTTTTTTGTACTTCCCACCCTTTATTCTAATTTTTAAATATAAGTAATTTAAATAATAAATTGGTTCTTTAAACAGGATATTTATAAAATTATATTTTTTTATTATATTTGACATTGATAACATAAATTCACCGGGATATTTCATCATTAGTTTTTTGGTCATATAAATTTTATACCTAGCAGTTCTCCAATTAGTATGTTCATCTTTTAAAGATGCTGTAAATTGTATTCTGTCAAAAATTACTATCTTTTTTTCAAGCCCTGTGTTTTTTAAATGATTTAAGTAAGTAGTTTCACAGTTATTAAATTCTGGTGCTTCATCTAATGCTTCTTTTGAATCAACATAATCACATATGCTAAAAAAATCTTTAGAAAATTTACTAGGAAAAACAGCATGTCTATCACAGACACCACTGTATTCCTCACCATCTGGAATCCAAATTTGATCTCCATTAAATTCTGGATGATAATCAACGTATAATTGATCAAATCTTGTATAAATAATATATTTATATTCTTTTAAAACTTCTAAATATTGATTTTTAATCATATCTTTAAAAACAAAATGAAGAAGCCCAGACTCATATAATCCGGTTTTTACACCTGTATTAAAATATTTTCTCCAACTCCCATGAAAATTATTTTCATAATAAAGTGAATAGTCATCAAATTCTTTAAAAATCCATTTATATTTTGCAATTTTAAACAAAGAAATATTTTGATCCCATTTATCACTGCAACAAATAGCCAGGTCAGCATCAAGTGGTTGTAGCACATATTTGTTTAACGATTTCCAGGTTCTTTCACCACCCCTTGGTGATCCTGCAAGTATTACAAGGTAATTCTTCACTAGCTAATGATAATAAAGTAAATTTACATCATCTATATTAAAAATCAATTTACTCTATTTACGTATATAGGAAATTAAATGAAAAACAAAATATATTTTATAACTTATGGTGATGATAATTTTGACATAGCAAAAAAACATATAATTGCTTTAGCAAAATATTCTGGTTTTTTTGAAGAAAGCCTCTCTTTTAATAGAGAAGATTTAGATTATGAATTTAAAAACAAATATGCGCAAATACTTAATATGCCGAGAGGAGGAGGATATTGGATTTGGAAACATAGAATTTTAGAGAATTTTTTACAACAAATAAACAAGGATGACTTGATTGTTTATTCAGATGCAGGAGCTACCTTCAATTACAAAGCAAAAAAAAGATTTTTTGAGTATATAGATATTCTAAATGACTCCGAGTATGGAAATTTTAGAATCGAGTGTGAACCTCATTTTATTGAGAATGAATGGACAACCAAAGAGCTTTTTGATTTTTTTGACTTAGATCAGTTAAGTGATATTGGTACCTCAACTCAACTTGAGGGTGGGCATATGATAATTAAGAAGAGCGACCATACCGATTTTTATTTGAATGAATTTAAAAAAGTAATTAAGTATGACAAAGAATTAATAACAGATAAATACAATAAAAAGCAAAATTTTAAAAATTTTAAAGAAAACAGGCATGACCAAAGTATTTTTAGTTTGTTGAGTAAAAAATACGGTTGTGAGTTTATTAAAAATGAAACAGAATATAAAAATAGACCAGAATTACAATATGACTCGCCTTTCTTAAGCGTAAGAAGATATGGGCATGGTTTGAAAGATACTTTTAAATTCTACGCATTTTATAACAAGAAAAGAAAACAACCAGCATATTTTCCTAATTAATTTGCTTTTCATAATAGGATTAGAACATAATGTCTGAACCTTTAGTATCTGTTGTTATAACTTCTTATAATAGATTTGATTCTCTTCAGAATTCTCTAAAAAGTGTGTTAGAGCAAGACTATGAAAATTTTGAAATTTTTGTGGTAAATGATGATTCAGATGATGAAAGATATTACGAAAAAAACCTAAATGAAAAGATAAAATTTATTCATATTAAACGTTCGGAAACACCAGATTGGGGAGGGTCGAGACAACCTCTTAGAAATATAGCTGTAAAAGAAGCAAATGGTAAATATATTGCGTTTTTAGATGATGATGATATTTGGATGCCAAAAAAACTATCTCAACAAATACAATCGATGGAAGAAAAAGAATTTAAATTTTCATCTACAGAAGGCTTTTATGGAAAAGGATTTTTTGAAAAAGATAAGACTTACCCACTTTATAATAAAAAAAGGTGGAAAAAATTCATCAAAAGAAAATATTTGTTCAGCAAGTATTTCAAAATTTCATCTTTTCCAAAAGTATGGACACATGACTTTATAAAAATACACAATTGTATTATTTGTTCAAGTGTTGTTATTGAAAAAGAGTTATTTGAAAAATCAGGAGGATTTAGAGGTATTCCAAGAAATTCAGATTATGACTTATGGCTCTCTGTATTAAAAAAAGAAGACCTTCTTTATATTGATAAACCTTTGTTTTATTATGATGATGACCATGCGGGAGGGAGAAAATATTCTAAATGAGTTTTTTTAGTTTTAATAATAAAAATGATGGAAATATTTACTTTAAGTTAAGTTCAAAGCTAGCAGATGAAATAGTTTTATATCACCATTTAGGATTAGGAGATCATATAATTTGTAACGGTTTGGTAAATTATTTATCAGAAAACTATTTTAATAAAATTAATTTAGTTATTAATAAAAAATTTGATAAATCTTTAGGTTATCTATATAAACATAACAAAAATATTAACTTGGTTGAGGTTGATTTAGATTATGACAACAATGCTGATACCGATGTATTTGATTTTGCAAATAAAAGAAATTTGCAAATTTTAAAAATAGGATGGGACAAAGTTGGCAAAACACGTTTTTTTAAAGCTTTTTATAAACAATTAGGCCTTCCATATAGCTATTCTTATAAATATTTTTATGTTGATAGGGATTATGAAAAAGAAGAAGAATTAGAAAATCACTTAACTAAATATTATAAAACCATAGGTAAGCCATACAACCTTATTCACTCGGAGGCTTCTAAGGGAACTTTTGATTTAAATATAGCAAACACTAATAAAAATGTTTTTGTAACAAAGGAAAGTGATATTTTTAATAATCTTTTTTTGTACTATTCTATCGCTGAAAAAGCAGAACAAATACATTGCATAAACAGTAGCTTTGTCCATTTTGTAGATAGAATCAAAGTTAATTCAGAACTTATTTATCATGATTTAATAGGTAGCAGGTTAGATTTTAAGAATAAATGGAAGTTTGTAGAATATGAAAATTGATATACCAATCTCTTGTGGAGAGTTGATAGATAAATTAACGATCTTAGAAATAAAATTAAAGAATATTAAAGATGATAATAAGAAAAAACATATAAAAAATGAGTATGATCATTTAAGCAATATAAGTAAAAAATTACAAGAAGTAGATTTAGAACAATATAAAAATTTTTATACAAAACTTATGGAGATAAATCAACTTTTATGGAAAATTGAAGACGACATAAGAGAACAAGAAAGTAAAAATATGTTTCAAGAAAAGTTCGTAGAACTTGCAAGGGCAGTGTACACAACTAACGATCAAAGATTTGCTGTTAAAAATGAAATAAATATTTTTTATGATTCTGATATTCAAGAACAGAAAGAATTAATTTCTTACGATTAAAAAACCTAAGGCCAAATATTTTTCATTAAAGAATTAACTTTTGTTGAAAAAACATTATATATACTAGGCTCCATGTTATTTGGAGATTCAAAGTGAATAACGCCATAAACATGCTGCTCTCCGATCACAACTGATAGAATAAGTATTAAAAAAGGCAATGAAATCATTAAATTTTTATTATCAAAAATTTTATTTTTTATATATTGATGAATTAAATAATAAACTAATGGAACAACAATAATGCTAAAAACCCTACTTGAGTCTAAGGAGATACTGGTAGCTATGATTGATGAAGCTAAGGAAAGATAAATTTTGAAGTTTTCCTCTGCGCTGCTCTTGTAAGTAACAAAAAAGAGAAGCAAAATAATTCCGAGGAATCCTGAAATAATAATATTTAAAAAGAAGCTAGAGGTTAGATTAAATGTATCATTTAGAACATTATCATTAAAAAGAAAGCGCAATCTTGATCTCCCAGAAAAATTAAAGTAATTTAAATAAAGCTGAATAATTGTTCTACCAAATATATATCCAAAAATAAATATTGGTATCAACAATCTTTTCTTATTATTAAATAAAAGTATGCCAATAGATAAAATAATAAATAATGCTAAGCCATAATGAGTGAAGGTTAAAAAAGAAGTCAAAAAGAAAATTTTTAACCAATTATTTGAATCTTTATTAACAGCTTCATATAAATAAAGTGTAATTAACACTACAAGAATATCAGTATTGCCAACGTACCAAGCTGAAGTCACAACCCAACCAGCACACAGAAAAAGCAAAGAGTTATTTTTTAAATGACTAATTTTAAAAATTATTAGGAATTGAATAAAAATACTGATAAAAGATAAATATATTAAATAATTTTCAAAATTTTCAATTTTAAGAAGGAAAGCTCCAATATGATAAAAAGGAGAATCAGCACTGTAGTCTTTTGTAGTTAGCGCTCCTTTATTTAATTGTTGAACTATTTCAAAATCGCCCAATATATTAGTTTTGAAAGTAAAGCTATAAACTGAATGAATTAAGATTTGTAAAATTAAAAAACTAAATACTGTAAATTTAATATTATATTTTTCAATAAAATTAATCATTTTTCATTCTTAATTTTAGTCTTTTTAGAAAAGAGTAAATTGTTCTTAATGGAAATCTATTAAAGTAATTGATTGGATTCAGATGTTTTAAGTGAAAAGTAATGGATTTTGAATTAAACCAATCCTCTCTCCATTCTTGTCCCCCAGCAAAGTGACGTATTATTGTTTGGTGATAATAAACTCTGTTTTTTAAAAATTTGCAATTTGATTCTCCCTTTAAATCTGAAACATTCCATTTAGTTGGATAAACTTCTACATTATTGATTAATTCTTTGAGTGAATAAAGTGTTGAATCATTTACATTAGAGTGCCAACCATAATTTGGTAGTTTCCAAAATGATTTTTCAGAATGTCTTGTTATCCCAGCCAAAGAATACCAAGATGCTTGCTCTTTAGCATCATGCCAAAAGCTGCTATATTCTCTAAAATATGGATGGTAAGTTTCTTCATCTTTTAGTTTTTCATATCTTTCTTGAGATAAAATATTTTCCAATAGATTAATACTCCAGGAATTTATTTTCATTGAATACCAGCCCATGTTATGAGAGTTTGCTGAATCAATTGCATAAGAGAAGGATTTATTTGTCGCAATAAGATTATTTTTTTTGACAATACACATGTCAGCATCTATGTGGGTAAAGAGATCACCTTCTTTTATGTCTCTATTTTTTATTAAATCTTGTAATACAGTAAATTTTGCCCATGTAGGGCTATTTCTAATTGTTGTGAAATCTTTTATTTCTAAGTACTCATAGTTATGTATAAGGGAATACTCTTTGTTTCTTGGGGACATATATTCCTCAAAAAATTCTTGTCTCCAATCTTGGTAGCTCGCTAAAACCATTAAATATTTTTTTGGCATATATCTAAAAATAGTAATATTTTAACTTTTTCATAGCTAATTGAATTATTATTGTAAGGTTAATGAATTTATTTTTAAAACTACAAACTATAATCTTAAGCTTTTTAATAAATTTTATAAAAGGTGATTATTATCACAATGTTTCGAAGTTCTATGAAATTTATAAAATCTGGAACAATATAAAGCTTGATTCAATTAAAGGAAACTATATTGAGTTTGGGATATACAAAGGTAAATCTTTAATTCATTCATATAAAACATACAAAAAGATTTTTAAGAAAAGTCCCGATATTAAATTTTATGGATTAGATTCTTTCACAGGTTTTCCAGTAGAAAATCATGATTTTTACAACAGTTCAAATTTTTCTGTGTCTTCAGAAAAAGTTATAAAGAGTTTTAAAAAGTATGAAGAAATTGAAGTTATTGATGGATATTTTGATGAAGTTTTAAATTCCGAAGAAACTTTATTAAATAACGAATTTTCTTTTGTGTTTATTGATTGTGATATTTATGAATCTTCTTTAGATATTTTTCAATACATAAAAGGAAAGGTTACTAACGGAGGCTTTATAATGATCGACGATTTTACAAGCATAGATAAAAATGGAAATTCAATTCAAAAAGCTTTTGCCCAATATTTTACAATAAACAAAGATGTAATTTTATTTGATTTTTATTCCAATGGCCAAGTTTTTCGAGTTATCAATGGATAACTTTTGGGAGGATGGTCTAAAGGCGGGATATTATGACACAATACTTTCTAATGGTTTAAATAACAAGAGAGGAATTCAAGCAAATTGGCATAACTTAACTTTTCTCGAAGTATCAAAGTTCTTGAGAAAAAAATTAGATCATTTAGATTATGCGTGCGGACCTGGAAGTTTGATTGGTAAATATTCTAAAAGTAAATCAATTGGTATAGATATTTCAGAAACCCAAATTCAATATGCTAATTCTGTATATGGTAATGCTGGAAAGTTTTACTCATTAAAACAGTATGAAACTTTATATGAAAATAACAAGTATGATGTAATCACCGTCGTTGGTTTACTAGAGTTTATAACTGATGAAGAAATATATAATTTAATTAATAAACTAAAGAGACTACTGAAAAAAGATGGAAAAATAATCATGACGACACCGAATTACAATTTATCCATGAGACTTCTTGAGAAGTTAGTAAACCGTCTTGGAAAAGTAAATTATAAAAATCAACATATAAATCGTTTAAATTATAAAAAAATAAAAAAATTAAAAATTGATAAAATCTTTTCGAATGTTGAGTTGTATAACGGTGTAAATATAGGGGTATTCTTTTCATTTATTTCAATCAACCTTGGAAGGAAGATTAATAATTTTATATCAAAACTTTTCAATAGAAGATTTGGTCTAATTACTTTTCTAGTCTTAAGTAATTAGATAAATAGAGTTAAAATAATATTAAATGATAAATAATATACCTGGTATATCTATAATTCTTCCTACTTTAAATGAAGGAAAAAATTTAGCAATTTTAATTCCAGAGATTACAAGAATGTTTTCTGATCTTAAATATGAAATTTATGAAATCTTAGTAATGGATGATGGCTCGAATGACTCAACAGAAGATATTTTAATTGACTTAAATAGGGATAACGAAAGAGTAAAACTAATAAAAAGAAAAAACGAGCCTTCATTACCAATGGCAATTTTTGATGGTGTAGAAGTTTCTAAATTCGAATATGTAATGTGGCTTGATGCTGATGGTTCAATGCCTGTAGAAACAATTGAATTATTAATTAAAAAAATTGAGACTAAACCTAATTCAGTAATAATTGGGTCTAGGTTTGTACAAGGAGGTGGATATAAAGGAGTCAAAGATCTAGGAAGGTTTTCTTTTTTTAAAGCTGTAAAAAATGTTAATAAATCAAAAGATTCTGTTTCAGGAATGATTCTTTCAATATTATTTAATAAATTACTAAATTTTGTATTTGGATTTCAAATTAAAGATATTACAAGTGGTTTTATAATTCTTCCAAAAAAATATATTAGTAAAAAATCATTTGAAAGAACTGCTTATGGCGAATATTTTATTTATTTAATTAATGATTTATTGAAAAGAAAAATCGATATTGTTGAAGTTGGGTATATATGTAAAACGAGAATTCATGGAGAGTCAAAAACTGCTAGTTCGATAAGCCAACTAATTAAGAGAGGTATCCCGTATATAATTGCTGCTAGAATTTCCAAAAAGGAAAGAAATGAAAATATTTGATAATGATAATAATTTATTAGCAATTGTTATTAAAAAACAAGAAATTCAAGATGGAAAAAATTTTTTTACAGAAAATGAATTAGAATTTCAAGTAGCATCTTTTTCACTTAATAGTCAGGCTAAAATTGAAAGGCATTATCATCCTGAACAAAATAGAGAAATTTCTGGAACAACAGAGGTATTAATTGTTATGGAAGGAAAAATGGAATTTGAAATTTATGACAAAAATATGGAGTTAATAACTACAGAAATTATAGAAAGTGGGGAAGCAATAGCTTTATTTAATGGAGGTCACGGCATCAAGATGCTTGAAGATACAAAATTTTTTGAAGTCAAACAAGGACCTTACATTGAGAAGATTGATAAGAAAAGATTTTAATGATTAGAGTCTTTGAACCAGAATTATCATTTCAAGATAAACTTAGTGTTATAAAATCACTAAGAAATAACTATATTTCTGGAACGAGCCCAGTTGTTCAGGAATTTGAGGAAAAAGCTGCAACAACATTTGATAGAGAATATGCTGTAGCAGTCTCTAATGGAAGTGTTGCCTTAGATATTGCTTTCCAGTTATTTGATTTTGAAGAAGGGGATGAGGTTATTATCCCTTCGTTCACCATAGTTTCTTGTTTGGCAGCAGTTGTGAGAGCAGGTGCCAAGCCTGTCTTTTGTGATGTAGATTCCAAAACATGGAATGTTAATTTAGATAATATTGCTTCCAAAGTTACTTCTAAAACAAAAGCTATACTTGTTGTTCACACATATGGTTTAAGTGCTGAAATAAAAAAAATATCAGAATTTTGTTCGAAAAACAATTTTTATTTAATTGAAGATGCTGCCGAAGCTCATGGTCAAAAAGACCAAGACATAAAATGTGGTTCATTTGGGGATATTTCTACAATGAGTTTTTATGCCAACAAACATGTTACTACTGGAGAGGGTGGGATGGTACTTACAAATTCTGAAGAATATTATGAAAAAATTAAAAGTATGAGAAATTTAGATTTTACAAATAAAGGCAGATTTAAACATGAAAATCTATATTGGAATTACAGACTAGGGGGGTTGCAGGCAGCACTAGGGATATCTCAGTTAAGTCAAATTGAAAAACAGATTAAAAATAAAATTAATCAAGGAAGACGTTATCAAAATTTATTGAAAGAGCATAATAGTCTGTTAACCCTACCTTTAGAAGAAATAGGAAATATTAAAAATCATTATTGGGTATTTGGAGTTTTGCTTAAAATTGAAAATATTAGAGACGAGGTAATTGAAGATCTTTTTAATAGAGGAATTGAGACAAGGCCTTTTTTTTGGCCACTTCATCTTCAGAATGCATTACCTAAAGAATTTGTTACAAGTGAAAAGCTTCTAAATTCTGAAAATCTTGGATCAAATGGGTTATATCTTCCTATGGGAAGACATGTTTCAGCTAAAAAACAAAAGCATGTAGTTCAGAACTTAATTGAAGTTATTAGAAAATTTAATTAATAACTTGTTTTAAATATTTACTAATTTCCTCTGATGGAGAAAAATCATTATTTGATTCACTTTCAACCCTAAATAGATGAAGATTATCAAAAAAATCTTCAAATCTTATAAATTCATTGTAAAGAAAAATATTTTTACTCATTGAATTAGGATTTTCTAAGTTATTAATTATTGAGTAAGTAGGAACCCCAATAATTTTACATTCTTCTATTACAGACTCTCCGTCTGTTAAAACACATTTTGCATTCGATATATTTTCTAAAAAAATATCATGATCTACAATGTCGTTTAATTGAATTCCTGAATCCTCAAGTAATGTGTATAGACCTAATTTAAGTAATCTTTTTTTAGTTTGGCTATGAAGATACCATATAGTTGTATCAAAATACTTATCGTTTAATTTAATTATCAAATTAACAACTTTAGATAATTTTTTTGCTGAGTAGATGTTTTCATTTCTATGTAAGGAGATGATTAGTGAATTATTTTTCCCTTCAATTGACTTAGTCTTAAATGTATCATAAATTGTGTTTTTATTAATTCTTATTATTTGTCCTTTAATTTTCATTTCTTCAAGATTTTTTTTAGATCTTTCATCAAAACAAAAAATATAGTCTGAAAATTTTGAAACATAATATCTTATGATTTCTTCAGGAAAAGGCTTTAACCAATTAAAGGACCTATAGCCACCTTCAATATGAGCCACTTTTATTTTATTTTTTTTACTCCAGAAAAGACCAAGAAGGCTAGAAAGTGTATTTCCATGTATTATACATATTGCATTTTTTTTAAATTTTGTGTTGTTGATATCTTTAAAAATCAAAATATAGATTAAACTTTTTACAAACCAATATAGTAACTTTGGAATAGTTTCTATCTCTTCAGTATTTGCAGTAACTTTATATTCAATGTAATTTATGTCTATTTTTTCTATCTGGTTTTTTGTTAACTCATAATGTTGAGATGTATTGTAAAGATATATTTCACCATTATCATCGTTAATTCTGTTAATAATAGGAACTGTCTTAATGAACTGTGCCTTAGTTCCTAAAAAGAAAATATAGTAATTTTTCATACAACTTCATTTAAGTATTATTATTTGCAATAGTATCAATGATATTTGATAAATTTTAAAATAAAAGGATAAATTTTTGGGAAGTACGTCATTAACTATTTCTGTAGCCTTAGCAATACATGATAGAGGACAGGAGGGTTATTTATATTTAGAACAGATATTGAATTCCTTAAAAGCTCAGACTTCAAACAATTTTGAATTGGTTATTTCTGACTCTAGTGAACGAAGTGACTACAAGGACCTCATACAACAATTTCAAGATTTTTATAAAATCGAGCATGTTTTATATAACAAAATATCTTTAGGCGGGAATGTTAACAATGCTATAAAAAATTCTTCTGGAGAGGTCATTAAGATTCTGTGCTCTGATGACCTTATAATATCTAAAAACATGATTAAAACTACAGAAAAATCTTTTAGAGATGAATCATTAATATGGTTACTCTACTCAAGTGTTGACTTTGATTATGTTGATGAATTTACTAATAAATTAAATATTGTTGGACATAGGGTACCTAAGTGGAATGAGGATATAATTTATGGATTCAACACTATAAGCGGCTTGTCTGTTATTTCATTTAGAAATAATAAAGAAATATTTTTTGATGATAATTTACGTTTATATATTGATGTTGATTTTTACTATACTTTAAAGAATACTTACGGAATGCCAAAAATCATTAAAAATCATATGATTGCAAACCGAAGTCACCCAGATCAAGATCAAAGAAAAGTAAGTGACAAAGACAAAACAGCGGAAATAGAATACATTGTTAAGAAACATGATCTTAAAGAAAAGAAAATATTTTAATTAAATAATAATCTTCCTTATTGAAATTCTTGAATAAATTTTTCTCTTACTTTTTCTGATGATAAGTTATCCTGAACAAATTCTTTAGGAGTATACGACATAAGGTTATTAATGAATTGATCAATTTTTTCATCAAAATCATAAATATTATTAATTTTAATACCACATTCATCTGACCAATAAGGAACAGAACTAAATATAAAATTATTTAAATCTAAATATTCATTTTTTTCATAATCTATAACAAAAAGTGGTAAATTTGTGGCCATTAGTTCTTGTATAGCTATTCCTTGAGATTCAGACTTATTTAAAATGATCCCAAAAGTGGACTTAACCGCTTCTTTAATGAGGTCCTGATTATTGTAATCTCCATAAGTAAAAGTTTTATGTTTAATATTTTTTTGATCTAAGCGTTTTTGAATTTCTATTAGTTCCTCATTTTTTCTTTTTTTAAAATATATAAGGGCTTTATGATTTTTAAAATTAGTATCTTTTACTCTTGCTTCTAACTTTATAGCAGAAGGGATAACTGAAAAATGTTTATCTTCAAGCTTATTGTCGCTAAATTTAATAAAAGCATCCTTTATTAATTCTGATGCGCAAACAATTTTTATATTTTTATATTTAGTCGCTTCGTCAAATAATTCATTTAAGTTCTCTTTAGGGACTAGTGGTCCAATTAGAACTTTTTTCGAATCAAAGTTTTCTTTCTTTAAAGTGTTTAATACTTCTTTACCAAAAACGCCAAAAGAAATTATGTAAGAATTTTTATAATATTCCTTATTATATTTGACCTTATCTTTTCTAAATGTTTTTAATATATTATTTGTTAATTTATGAGGTCCTGAAAAAATATATTTATCCGAAATTGGTTTATTAAACTTAAAAGCTAAATTATTTAAAATCGTTAAAAAAATAGAGTGTTTAAATTCTTTAGTAAGAAGCACGCCCTTTTTGTACCAAGGATCTTGGTTGTAAAAAATATTAAACATTTTTAATTTTTATCCAACTATCTTTTGTTAGATTTCCAAAATTTCTTTTTTTGAACCAAGGGTCTGCCACAAGTACTATTGAATCTTCTCTTTCTCCAAGAAAAGCAGCTATTAAAGAAAATGTACTATTTCCAATAATAAAATGTTGATTATTAATCATTTTCCCAAAAAGATCGATTACTTTTAAAGGCAATTCTTCTGGTCCGTATATATTTTTTGCATCTGAAAATATAACTTTACTTTCCACCCATTCGACATCATCAGTAAATATGTCTAAATGAAACTCTCCAATCCTCTTTTTAAGATATTCAATACAGTCTTTATAAAACTCTAAACCTAAATCTTCATCCATATCAACATAATCACCTCTTCTTACAAGTAACATTGTAGAGTTTTGAATTCTAGGATTTTCAAATGATTTTTTTATTATTTTATTTTTAGACAATGATTTGTATAAAAATTCTTTTTCACTTAATAAATGATCTATATTTTGCCAATAACCATCAAGATGAATAAATTTTTTATTTAGAAGTTCTTCAGAAAAGTTACTATCTTTTAGTTTTATATATATAGGATTTTTAATTTCTTTATATATTTTTTTTATCCTTTTACTTTCGTTTATTTTTTTATTTAAGTTTAAAAATTTTAAGTAAAAATAATTAATATTTTTAAAATTAAATAATTCTTCTCCGAGAATAAGCTGTCTAAAGGTATCGATTTCGGTATTTTTTTTCTCAAATTGATTATAAAATCTTGTATTTACTTTTACTCTAAATCCTTTTTTCTTTAAATAATTTGCAAATACAAATTGGAATATCTGATTACCAAAACCACCTTTGATCTCTAAAACAATATTTTTTTTCTTATTTAAATCGAGAGAGGGTGTCATTGTATATCTCTTTAATTATGCGCTCTATGTTGTAAGTTATTTTCCAATTAGGGTAATCTTTTTTAAATTTACTTAGATCACTTATATACCAAATATGGTCCCCAACTCTTGAATCTTCAACATAATTATAGTTAAGTTTTTTACCAGAAATATTTTCCCCTATAGTTATGGCCTCAAGCATAGAGCAGTTTGACTCTAAACCACCACCCATATTATACACAGCACCTTTTTTTGGCTTTTTATGATATTCGCTAAATGCATTTACTAAATCTGTGGAGTGAATGTTATCTCTAACTTGCTTTCCTTTATATCCAAATATTGTGTATTTTTCTCCTGTAATTATGCATTTAATTAAGTATGATAAAAAGCCATGTAAAGAAGTTCCAGAATGATTAGGTCCTGTAAGACAACCTCCTCTAAATGAAACTGTATTTAGTCCAAAATATTTTCCATACTCTTGAACTAATAAATCAGC
>MDTG01270377.1_pt1 | contig 47611 bp, 47 predicted proteins | sample 811421 | NCBI WGS metagenome assembly MDTG01 (sample SAMN05326645, study PRJNA326480) | marine metagenome | isolation source: seawater | place: Pacific Ocean: South East | collected 2011 | reverse complement strand
TTCTACTCTAGCTTCATCAGGAGTTATAGTTGCGCATTTAATACCCACACCATATTGCTTAATAGCGTTAGCAGAATCAATAGTTATTTGATCATTGGATTTATCTCTACTCTCCATACCTAAATCATAGTACTTTATATCTAACTCTAAATATGGATTTACAAGCTTTTCTTTAATAAAAGACCATATAATTCTTGTCATTTCATCGCCATCTAGCTCAACTACTGAATTTTTGACCTTTATTTTAGACATAATTTAAAAAATATAAATTGATTAAGTGTGATTTTTATACATATTAATAAAAAATTATCAAACTTAAAAATTAATATTATGTTAAATAGCGTTTTTCCAAAAATTCATAAAGAAGGGTACAAATTTTTAGCAATATCAATAATTTTGACCTTTTTAACACTACTAATATCTAAGTTTATAGGAGCTGTTTTTATTTTAATTACAGTGTGGGTATATTATTTCTTTAGAGATCCCGAAAGATTTCCAATTAATGATGACAATTACTTGGTTAGCCCAGCAGACGGACTGATTTCAGACATAAAAGAAATTTCAGGGCCAATCGAATTAGGATTGGAAAACAAAACTTACACTAGAGTTAGTATTTTTATGAATGTATTTAATTGTCACGTGAACAGAACGCCAGTTTCCGCCCAAGTAGAAGAAATATTTTATAAACCCGGCAAATTTTTAAATGCTTCTCTTGATAAAGCCAGTGAAGAAAATGAAAGAAATTATTATAAACTTAAAACTTCAAACGGTAGTGATATTATTATAGTTCAAATAGCCGGATTAATTGCAAGGCGAATAGTATGTGAGGTAAATAACGACCAAACTTTAAAGCAAGGCGATAGAATCGGCATGATTAGGTTTGGTAGTAGAGTAGATTTATATTTTAATAATAAAAAATTATTAGCTAAACTTGGTCAAAATGTTGTGGCCGGTGAAAGCTTAATTGCAACTGAATGATTCAAGAAAAAAAAAATTTTAAATTAGTTACATCAAAAAAAACAAGATATATTTTACCAAACATATTAACACTTATTGGAGTTTGTTTAGGAATTAGTTCTATTAAATTTTCAATAGATGCAAATTTTACTCTTGCTGTTATATTTATTTTATTAGCTGCTATCTTAGATGCTCTAGATGGAAGAATAGCCAGATTGATTAAAGGCACTTCAGAATTTGGAAAAGAACTTGACTCACTAACTGACTTTGTAAGTTTTGGAATTGCACCAGCTTTTATTATTTATTTCTGGGAATTAAATAATTTTGGAAAAATAGGTTGGGCTATTACTTTAATTTATTCTGTTTGTTGTGTGTTAAGACTAGCAAGATTTAATTTAACTAAAATAGAAAATGAAAAAATATGGAAACAAAACTACTTTGAAGGAATACCCTCACCAATTGGGGCGATACTAATTTTATTACCTTTAATATATGAGTTATCAGATATAGAAAAAAAAATAGATTTAAAACCTATGGTTCCTTTTTTTACAGTTTTAATTTCAATTTTATTAATTAGTAAATTTCCTACTTTTTCATTTAAGAAAATTTCAATAGCACCAAAATTTACTATTTTTATTTTATTTGGAATAGCAATTTCATTTGTATCTTTAATGTTTTTTACTTTTGAAACTATGTTGGTATTTGGGATCGGATATTTCATGACAATACCAATAGCATTTATTACGTATAAATTTAGAAACAAGAAACAGAATGAAAGTATTGAAAAAGAAGTTGATGAAGATATTCTTTAATGAGAAAATCGAAAAAAAGTAAAAAAAGTAAAAGTTGGGTAATTAAACAGCATAGAGATCAATTTTATAAAAGATCAAAAACTTTAGGTTATAGGTCTAGATCAGCATTCAAACTAATTGAACTAAATAAAAAGTTTAATTTTATAAATAAAAATACAAATTTTTTAGATATTGGCTCTTGCCCAGGTGGATGGTCTCAAGTTGCATCTCAAATAATAGATATAGGAAAAATGGTTTCCGTAGATATTAAAAAAATGAACGAAATCAAAAACGTAAAATTCATAAATGCAGATTTTTTAACCAACGAAACTAAAGATAAAATCTCTCTTTTATTCGCAAATAGAATTGATGTGATTGTCTCCGATATGGCAGCAAATACAACAGGAAATAAAAACTTAGACTGTATTAGAACTAATATGTTATGTGCTGATGTAATTAATTTTTCTACAGAATTTCTGAAAAAAGAAGGAGTTTTAGTGGCAAAACTGTTTATGGGCGAGGATTTTATCGAAGTAAAAAAATTAGCTAAAAAAAAATTCAAAAGAGTTGATTTTTTTAAACCTGACTCAAGTCGAGATGAGTCAAAGGAAACTTATATACATTGTAAATCATTAAAAACTTTATAAATTAATTAAATTGTATATAAGTTTATATGGGACTAATTAAAGAATCTTTAACTTTTGACGACGTTCTTTTACTTCCAAGATACTCAGAAGTTCTACCTGCAGAAACAAATATAGAAGTTAAATTATCTAAATTTATAAAATTACAAACACCATTTCTTTCCTCTGCTATGGATACAGTAACGGAGTCTAAAATGGCAATAGCTATAGCAAAAGCTGGAGGACTAGGTATTATACACAGAAATTTAGATATAAAAAAACAATGTATTGAAGTGCTAAAAGTAAAAAAAACAAAACTTATAGTGGGTGCAGCAGTTGGTACAAGTAAACAAGATTTAGAAAGAGCAAAAGCCTTAATAGGAGTTGGAGTAGATTTAATAGTGATAGATACAGCCCACGGTCACAGCAAAAAAGTTTTAAAAACTTTAAATGACATTAAAAAAATTGCCTCAAACACCTCAGTATGTGTTGGAAATATTGCAACTGGCGAAGCTGCAATCAGACTTTATAATTCAGGAGCAGACATACTTAAAGTTGGAATTGGTCCTGGCTCAATATGCACCACGAGAATGATAGCAGGTATAGGAGTTCCTCAAATAACAGCAATTATGGATGTTAAGAAAAGTGTTAAAAACAAAAAGATTAAAATCATTTCTGATGGAGGGATTAAATTTTCTGGAGATGCCGCTAAAGCTTTAGCAGCGGGAGCAGATGCAATAATGATGGGATCAATATTCGCGGGAACAGACGAAAGTCCTGGGAAAAAAATTAAGATAAAAAATAAATTTTATAAATTATACCGAGGTATGGGTTCAATCGGAGCTATGTCTGCGGGTTCTTCAAATAGATATTTTCAAAAAAATCATAAAGATAAATCTAAATTTGTTCCTGAGGGAGTTGAAGCAAGAGTTTCATACAAGGGAAAAGTCTCACAAATTATATATCAATTACAAGGTGGATTAAGATCTTCTATGGGTTATATTGGCGCAAAGAATTTAAATCAAATTAAAAAAAATGCTAAATTTATTAAAATCACTAAAGCTGGTTTTTATGAAAGCATGGTACATAGCGTAGAAATGATCAACAAGACTGTAAATTACAAACTTTAAAAATGAAACTCTTTAAAAATATAATAATCTTACTATTATTAATTAATATTAAAAATGTCAGTTACGCAGACAAGGATTTTTTTACTGAAGGAAAAAATTTTTTCAATAATAAAAAATATGAAGATGCAAAATTTAAATTTGAACAAGATATTGTTTTTAACCCTAAAAGTGAAAAGTCATACCTGTATCTCTCTAAAATTTTTAATATTAAAGAAGAAATTGAAAGAGAGGAAAATAATTTAAATACAGTTCTTTTGCTTAATCCAAAAAATGAAGATGCAGTCTATAGTCTTGCAATATTAAATATTAAAAAGTCTAATTTTATTGAAGCAAAAAGTTTAATTGGAGACTTAAATAATGTTTGTAAAAAAATGTGTTTTAGAGTTGAAGAATTAAACAATAAATTAGGAAATTTACTTAAAAGTAAATGAATGAGTTTTGTAATAAAGATAAGATAGTCATTATTGACTTTGGTTCTCAAGTCACAAAATTAATTGCTAGAAGAATAAGAGAATTTGGAGTTTATTCTGAAATTTTATCTATAAATCAATTAAAAATATTAAAAAGATATGAGAATATAAAAGGAATTATTTTATCTGGCGGTCCTTCAACAGTAACAAAAAAAAAATTTCCAAATATACCAGAAAAAATCTTTTTAAAAAAAATACCAATTCTAGGAATTTGTTATGGATTGCAGTTAATTGCAAAAAATTATGGAGGAAAAGTCAAAGCAAAAAGCAAGAAAAGAGAATTTGGTAGAGCTTTATTACTTAAAATAAGCGACTCTATTTTAACAAAAAATATTTATAATAATAAAAAAACTACCGTTTGGATGAGTCATCAAGATGCAGTCGTCAAATTGCCAAAAGGTTTTAAAAGAATAGCCTCTACTCAAGAGTCACGTTTTACAATTATAGAAAATAAAACTAAAAAAATTTATGGTATTCAATTTCACCCAGAAGTTACTCACACTATAAAGGGAAAAACTATGTTAAAAAATTTTGTTTTTTCAATTTGCAAGGCAAAAAAACAATGGAAAATACATAGAGAACAAGATCGTATAATTAAAGAAATTAAAGAAACTGTTAAAAATCAAAAAGTTATTTGTGCTTTATCGGGGGGTGTTGATAGTAGTGTAGTTGCGTTGCTGGTAAATAAAGCAATAAAATCAAAATTAAAATGTATTATGGTTGATACAGGATTGATGAGAAAAAATGAGTTTAAATTTACGTATAATATTTTTAAAAATAAATATAATTTAAATGTAAAATTGATAGATGCTTCGAAATTATTTTTAAAAGCACTAAAAAATGTTTCAGATCCAGAAAGAAAAAGAAGAATTATTGGTAAAATGTTTATAAAAATATTTGAAAGAGAGGCAAAAAACTTTAAAAATGTAAAATATTTGGCACAAGGAACTTTATATCCGGACATTGTTGAAAGCAAATCAGCGACAGGCAGTAATTCATCTAAAATAAAATCTCATCATAATGTTGGAGGACTTCCTAAAAAAATGAATTTAAAATTAATTGAACCTTTAAAAGATTGTTTTAAAGATGAAGTAAGGATGCTTGGCGATTCTATTGGTTTAATTAAAAATATAAATTATAAGCATCCTTTTCCAGGACCTGGACTAGCAATAAGAATAGTAGGTAAAATATCAAAAGAAAAAGTTAAAATACTTCAAGAAGCTGACTATATATTTATTAATGAACTAATTAAAAAAAAATTGTATGATAAAATTTGGCAAGCTTATGCAGCATTACTTCCAGTAAAAACTGTTGGTGTGATGGGAGACTCAAGAACTTATGAATATACTTGTTTATTAAGAGCTGTGACTTCTGAAGATGGTATGACAGCAGATTATTATAGCTTTAAAAGTGATTTTTTAGAAGAAATATCAAATAAAATTATAAATGGTGTCCCTGGTATTAACAGAGTTGTTTATGATATAACTTCAAAGCCACCTAGCACAATAGAGTTAGAATGATTAATTCAATATATAAAATAAAAAAAATTAAGAGTAAAAAAAACAAAATGCCAATAGTATGCTTAACTGCTTATTCAAAAAGTTTTGCACAAATATTAGATAAATATTGTGATTTAGTATTAGTAGGAGATTCTCTTGCTAATGTGTTATATGCAATGAAAAATACTCATAATATTAACTTGGAAATTATGATTAATCACGCTAGTAGTGTTAAAAAGGGGTTAAAAAAATCGCTTCTAGTGGTTGATATGCCAAAAGGTACATATGATAACCCAAGAATAGCTGTTAAAAACGCGAGAGAAATTATAAGAAAAACAAAATGTGAAGCAGTAAAAATTGAAAGTAATAGTAAAAATTATAATATAATTAAAAGTTTAGTAGATGCTAAAATTCAAGTGATGGGACATATAGGTTACACACCTCAGCACAAAAAAAAATTTAAAATCGAAGGCAAAACGCTTAAAGAAAAAAAAAAATTTATTAACGAAGCAATAAAAATTCAAAAAGCTGGAGCTTTTTCAGTAGTTTTAGAGTGCATAACTGGAAACACAGCAAAAGAAATTTCAAAAAAACTTACTATACCAACAATTGGAATTGGCTCATCCGCTAATTGTGATGGACAGATACTTGTGACTGATGATCTTTTAGGATTAAGTGGATTTTATCCAAAATTCGTCAAAAAATACGTTAATCTGAATAAAGTAATTGAAAAAGCTGTTCAAAAATATAGTAAAGATGTTAAAAAAAAATTTTTTCCAAGTAAAGTAAATAGTTATTAATTATGGAAGATAGAATATTAGAAAAAGAAAATAAATTAATACACTTTCTTGAAAATAATAAAAAAAAAATATTATTTATAGCAATAATAATAGTCACAATAATTATAGCTTTTTTTACAAATATAAAAATTCAAAAAAATAATAATTTGCAGATATCAGAAGAATTTAACAAAGCAAAAGTTTTATTAGATCAAAAAAATTTAGAAGAATCAAAAAATTTACTTATTAAAATAATCAACAAAAAAAATAAGTTTTACTCTCCACTGTCATTAAATATCATTATAGAAAAAAATTTAGTAAAAAATAAAAACGATATAAAAAATTATTATAATACAATTCTTAGTATTAAATCTCTTGAAAATGAAAATAAAAATTTATTAAGGTACAAAAAAGGATTATATTTAATTAAAATTGGAGATGATCAAGATGCTTTAGATTTATTAAATCAAATTGCTAATTCAGAATCCTTTTGGAAAAATTCCTCTTTAAGAATACTACGTGCATACTATTTGAATAAAGGAAAAAAAAATAAAGTTTCTGAATACGATAACTTACTAAAAAAAAAATAGTAAACATTAATGAAAAAAATAATTAAAACTTTTTTTTTATTTATTTTATTACAAAGTTGTTCGTTTGATAATAAAACTGGAATTTGGGAAAACACAGAAAAAAGTTTTAGTAAAAAAGTAGATGCAAGTTTATACGAAAATATTGAAGTTTTATTTAAAGATGAGCAAGTATTTTTTGATGAACTAGATCCCCCAAAAACATTTAATTTCCAAATCGGCGAACCTAAGATAGTGACTAATTGGTTGAGTGAATTTCAAAACTTAAACAATAACCTTTCTAATATTGCTTTAAATAAAAATAAATTAATAGATTTTAAAAGTACTAAACTTACTAGAAATAAAATAAATAAAAATATTTTTTACAACGCAAATAATATTATTTTTTCTGATCAAAAAGGATTTATTTACGTATATTCTATTAATGAAAAAAATATTATATTTAAATACAATTTTTACAAAAAAAAATTCAAGAAATATAAGAAAGAAATTTACCTAACTATTAAAGGTAATAAAATATTTGCAGCCGACAACCTAGGCTATATTTATTGTTTAGACTATGTCCTCAATAAAGTTATATGGGCAAAAAATTATGGAATTCCTTTTAGGTCTAATATTCAACTTATTGGTAAACAATTATTCATTGCTAACAATGATAGTCAAATTGCTTCGATAAATGTAGAAAATGGAGAAAAAAATTGGAATTATGAGACAGTTGTTAGTCTAATAAAAACTGACTTTAAAAACAACATTTCAGCAGATAAATTTAATAATTTATTTTTTCTTAATACTGGAGGAACACTTTATTCATTCAATTTAATTGAGAATAGGGTAAGTTGGATTGTAAATTTAATAAATACTTCTAAAATCAAATCAAATCTTTTCTTTGCAAATTCTGTCGTTGTTGATGCAGATAAATTATTAATTTCTTCTGATAATTTTATTTCTCTGCATAATAGTAAATCAGGATTTAAATATTGGCAAAAACCTGTATCGTCCTCAAGCAAACCCGTTATTTCTAATGAATTAATTTATATAATTTCTAAAAAAGAATTACTAATTTGTATAGAAACCAAAAGTGGAAATATTATTTGGTCTAAAAATATTAAGAATACAAAAAATGTCAAAAAAATATCAAAAATAGATCAAATAGAAGAAATTTACATCATAAATAATAAACTTTTCTTATTTTCTAAAAATGGATTTATAGTAAATGTTAATCATAAAAATGGATCTGTAATTTCTGTAGATAAAATTACAAAATTAAAATCTAAGCCTATATTTGTTGATGGATCATTGTACTTTATAAATTCGAAAAATAAGCTTATACGATTTAACTAATTGTTTGATTTTCCGCTCAATAAAGAAAGTTGAGTAATTTTCCCTTTTTCTAAAATGTCCGAAGGTTTTATTGGATAATCTCCTGTAAAATAATGATCACTAAATTGTGGATAGTTTTTATTTCTAGGACCTTGTCCCAATGCTCTATATAGCCCATCAATACTTAAAAATCTTAACGATTTAGCTTTAATATAATCACACATTTGATCGTTATTCTTTGTATTAGCGAGAAGTTCTTTTTTTGTTGGCATATCTACACCATAATAATCAGGGTATATTATTTCTGGACAAGCTATTCTAACGTGCACTTCTTTTGCTCCAGCGTCATAAAGCATTTTTACTATTTTATGACAAGTTGTTCCTCTTACTAATGAGTCGTCAATTAAAATAATCTTTTTATTTTTTATTTCAGATCTTGTCGTACTTAATTTAAGTTTTACACCTAAGCTTCTTATACTTTGAGTAGGTTCAATAAAAGTTCTTCCTACATAATGATTTCTAATAAGACCAAGCTCAAATTTTTTCTTTGTGAATTGAGAGTACCCAATAGCTGCTGGAACTCCAGAGTCAGGAACAGGAACAATTAAATCTGCATTTATGTCAGTTTCTTTTGCAAGTTCTTGACCAAATTTTTTTCTAAACTCATACGCACATGTTCCGTTAATTATACTGTCAGGCCTTGCAAAATAAATATACTCAAATATACAAGGCCTTGGTTTTTGCTTTGGAAATGGTTTAATACTTTTTAATATTTTATTTTCTATTACTACTATTTCTCCATTTTCAACATCTCTAATAAATTTTGCACCAACTATGTCAAGTGCACAAGTTTCAGATGCTAAAATATACGAGTCTTTTAATTTTCCAATCACTAGAGGTCTAATACCAAAAGGATCCCTCACTCCAATTAGTTTTTTATTCGTCATTAAAACCAATGCATAGCCTCCTTGAATTTGAAACAATGTATCAACAATTTTGTCAACTATTTTCTCTCTTTTTGATTTAGCTATCAATTGAACTATGGTTTCTGTATCGCTCGTAGTTCTGAATATAGCGCCATCTTTAACAAGATTATCTCTTAATGAAATTGCGTTAGTTAAATTACCATTGTGAGCTATACTTAAACCACCGACATGAAGATCTGCAAAAAATGGCTGAATATTCCTCAGCGATGTTTCACCTGTAGTTGAATATCGATTGTGCCCTATTGCAAAATTACCTGGTAACCTTTTTATTATGTTACTTTTTGTAAAATGATCACCAACCAAACCTTGTCTTTTTTCTGAATGATAATTAACACCATCGTATGAAACGATACCACAACCTTCCTGACCTCTGTGCTGAAGAGCGTGAAGACCTAGAGCAACTAGTGCCGATGCGTCTATGTGGTTGGCAATACCAAATATACCACATTCTTCTCTTAATTTGTCTGATCTAAATTTTTTCAATTTGTTCTTTAGTGTTTATAATATCTTCGTTGTTAGGAAACTCATCTATTAATACTATACTTCCTTTTTTCACAATATTAAAAGACAAGGCATCTTCAGCTGATATACCCCAATTTTCATATGGATAAAACCAATTTAATAATGAATACAAACAAACACTAACTACATATCCTTTAAAAACTCCAAAAATTAAACCAAAAGATTTATCAATTGAACCTAAACCAGTCCAAGTGACCACTCTGTTAAGAGCTTTTCCTATTAGAATTATTAAAAACAAAGAACATATAAAAATAAATGCTATCAAACCAATACTGTTAATAAATTCTGAATCAATATAATTATTAACCCAGGGTTGAATTTTAGGAGTTAATATAACTGTTATCACTACAGAGAGTATCCATTTTAAAAAAGATAAAAAACTTGATGAAAAACCCTTAATAAAACATTGTACAATAGAGTAAATCATTATTATAGAAAAAGTTATATCAAATATATTCAAATTATTGAAAAATTTTTCAAAAAAAATTTCTATCATTTAAAATTAATTTTCTTTTCCAAAAGGTTTTAAAACTAAAACTAATTTTGGCAAAAGAGTTAAAACTGAGATTAAAGCAAGTAGCATTGCTATTCCAGTAAATACACCAAAATATATAGTCGGTATAAAGTTAGATAAAACTAAAATTGAAAAACCAAAAACTATTGTAATAGAGGTGTTTAAAATAGCAACTCCTACGGTATTATGACATCTCTCTAAAGTAAGCTTGTAATTTTTAATTTTATTAAATTCTTCTCTAAATCTATAAATGTAGTGAATACTGTTATCTACAGCTATTCCTATTGTGATTGCTGCTATAGTAATGGTCATCATATCAAGTGGAATTCCAAGCATACCAATAATCCCTAGTATAAAAAATGCTGCAATAAAATTTGGTACTACACCTATTATAGAAAGCGTTAAGTTTCTAAAAAGAATAAAGAACATAGCTGAGATACCTAACATAACTACACCAAGAGTTAGAATTTGAGATTTAAATAAGCTTTGTAGAAGATTGTTAAATAATATTACCACACCTGCCAATTTAAACTCTTCTTCATTTAATCCAATTTTAGTCTTTAATTCTTTATTAATTTTTTTTATCAAATCATTTCTTCTTAGATCTTTTAAGGAGTCCTTAATTCTAACACTAATTCTGGCTTCATCATTTTCAACAGAAATATATGGTGTTATTATATTATTTTTAATCTCTTCAGGTATTTTGCTATATAAAACTGCTATTTCTAAACTTTGTAATTCTTTTTTATTTAAGTCTTCTGCCACTCTGATTATTGATCCAAAAGAAAGTACTTTTCCAATTTCAGGTAATGAGTCTAAATAGTCGTGAACCATCAGTATTTTGTCTATTTTATCTCTTGTAAACCAGTATTTAGATTTATCATCCTCATTTTGGTCTTCATCCCATTCTGAAAATTCATCATCGTCATCACTTTTTTTTTCTACTGGAAATTTAATTATTACATCTAAAGTAGTTGTCCCTCCTAATTTATCATCTATTTTTTTCATACCTTTATAGATTTCTGTTTTTTTGTCGAAATAATTGATAAAGCTATTTTCTACTTCTAATTTTAATATTCCATAAATACTTAAAACAAAAACTAAAATCGCTGAACCAAAAATTAACTTAGTATTTTCTTTAGCAAAAGAACTCAATACATTTGTAATTATAGATTTTTCAGACTGATTCAAATTAACTTCATCATCTTTTGCAAAAATTCCTAGCAAAGAAGGTAATAATAGAAAGGTTACAATTATTGAAACTGTTAATCCTAAGGTCATCATCCATCCAAAATCAATAATAGGTTTAATACCACTAAATATTAAAGATAGAAAAGCGCATATAGTGGTTAAAACAGTATAAAGAATTGGTAAAAACATTTTATTTGCTGATTTTAAAACTACTTGTTCGTTTGTGTAATCTGGAAATTCTTTTTTTAATTGTAAAAATCTTACTGTTAAGTGGATATTCATAGCCATATTAAGTATTAGCATTAGAGCAATAAAATTAGATGATATTACTGTTACTTTCCATCCTAACAATCCTAACAAACCTATCATAATTGCTACTGATGTTCCGCACCCTAACAAGGGCATAACTACCCATTTGATATTTTTAAAAATCAACCAAAGTGTAAAAATAATAAAAATAAATACTCCAATACCAAAAACAACAATATCACTCTTTATATACGTCATCATATCGTCCGCTATCATTGGTATTCCACCTAAATGAATTTGAGCACTCTCATTATATTTACCAATGACGTCTCTGATTTCTTTTATATTTTGGTGATTTCTTATGTTGTATAAGTTTTTGTATTCCTCGTATTCTTTTAAAAATAATACATACTTTTGTTTTTCAGCATCCGTTTGAGATGAAATTAAAGATTGATCATAATAGTCATTTTTAATTTTTATATACTCCTTTAAACGTAAATCTTGCTTAATATAAATTATTATTCCAGAAGTTTTTCCATCTTTGCTTATTACATAATCTTGATAAATAGGGCTATTAAGAATTTCTTCAAAACCTCTCTGTTTATCGATCTCCGGATAAGTTAAAGTTTTATAATTTTTTAACCTTTCCATTAACGGCTCATCAGTGCTTTTTAATAGTGGAACATCAATGATTGTTATAACATTATCTACCCAAGATAATTTTTCAATTTTAGATTTAAGCAATTGCAAATTGATAATTGTTTCTTCTTCAGCAAAACTATTTACAGGAGAATAAGTTAGTATAAGAAAATCTTTTGAGCCATATCTTTCATTTATCTCTCTTAAATATTTGAGGTCTTTATCGCCTTCTAAAAGTAGAGCATCTGATGAAGCGTCTAAATTAAAGTTTTTAGAAAAATAAATTGAAATAGCTAAAGTTAAAAAAATAGCTGCTAATGTGATTTTTGAAAAATCTATAACTAATTTTTTATAAATACTTCCAATCATTGATCTTTCAGATATATCTTAATTTACTAATAACTAAAGTGAAAAATTGTTGTTATTTTTTGCCTAAATCTTTAAATCTTGTATACATACCTTCGAATTCAACGTGTACATTTCCAACTGGACCATGTCTTTGTTTTCCGATAATTATATCTGCCAAACCAATAACATCATTCATTTTTGACTGCCATTCAGCGTGTTCGATAGTACCTAACTTAGGTTGTTTTTTTTCTAAATAGTACTCTTCCCTGTATACAAACATAACAACATCTGCATCTTGCTCAATTGAACCAGACTCTCTTAAATCTGAAAGCTGAGGTTGTTTATCGTCTCTTTGTTCTACAGCTCTTGATAACTGTGAGAGCGCTAATATAGGCACACTTAATTCTTTTGCTAAAGCCTTCAATCCTTGAGTGATTTCAGATATTTCCTGAACCCTTCCATCAATTCTTTTTGAGGAAGTCCTCATCAGCTGAATATAGTCGACAACGATTAAGCTTAAGCCAAAAAGTCTTTTTAATCTTCTCGCTCTATTACTTAAAGCTGAGATGGAGATTGCTGGAGTTTCATCAATAAATAATGGAAGCTCATAAATATTTCTTGAGGTTTCTATATATCTATTTAACTGTTCTTCCGTTGCTTTACCTTTTCGAATTTCATTGGATGGAATTCTCGTTTGTTCTGACAGAATACGAGTAGAAAGTTGCTCAGATGACATCTCAAGAGAAAAGAAAGCAACAGAAGATTTTTCTTTTTTTTCGTGAATGTTTTTAGCTGCATAATAGGCAATATTAGTAGCTAAAGCAGTTTTACCCATCGATGGTCTTCCAGCAATTATAAGTAAGTCCGATTTATGCATACCACCTAATTTCTCATCAAGGTCTGTAAGTCCTGTAGGCACTCCCACAATTCCTTGATCATTTTTCATTGCTAAAGTAGCCATCTCAATCGTTTGATCTAATGCTTGATTAAATTTCATATACGATTGTGAAAAGTTTCCTCTTTCAGCTAATTGGAATAGAGATTGTTCAGCATCTTCTATAATATTTTCACCAGTTTTATCCATCTCTTCATCCAATGAATCTTCAGATATATTTTCGGATATAGTAATTAATTCTCTTTTAACATACATTTCGTGAATAATTTTCGCGTAATCGATAGTTTGTCTAGTTGATGAAGAAAACCTAGTTAATTTAATCAAATATTCAACTCCACCAACTTCTTTAAGATTTTCATCATTTTCAAAAAAATTTTTTAAAGTAATAGGATTAGCTATCATTCCTTTATTGTTTAAGTTTTCAACAACTTCATAAATTTTTCCATGTGTTGGATCAAAAAATTTACCAGAATTAACAATACCAGATATTTCATCTATAATATCATTATTAACCAAGACAGAACCAATTAATGATTGTTCAGCCTCTAAATTTGAAGGAAGTTTTTTTTCAGTAAGATTATTTATTTTTAGATTAATTTTTTCCACAACTTAATTTAATTGAAGCTAACAATAATTAAAAATGAAAGTTACACACTGATTTTGCTACCTGTGGAAAAGTTAAAAACTAGGAGACTTAAAGAGAATCGATTTTTTTAACTTTTAACTTAACTTTACAACTTACTTCTGAATGGAGATTTATATCGATACTGTAATCTCCAATTTTATTAATTTCTTGTTTTAAAACAATTTGGGATGGTTCTATAGTTACTTTAAGTTGCTCTTGAAAAGTATTTGATAATTCTTTTGGTTTTATAGAGCCATAAAGTTCACCATTTTCTTTTGACTCTTTGCTGAATTCTAATTTTTTATTAGCAATTTTTTTGGCTAAATCTATAAATAATTTTTTTGTTTCATTGTTTTTTTTGTTTAACTCATCTTTTTTTTTATTTACTAAATCTAGGTTTTCTTTATTTGCTCTCAAAGCTTTTCCTGCTTTTAGTAAAAAGTTTCTACCATAACCGTTTTTAACCTTAACTTGATCACCAATTTTACCTAATTTAATAATATTTTCTAATAATATTACTTCCATTATAATAATCCTAAAATTTTAGCTTTTTTTATTTCACTGGCTAATTTTTTTTGTTTTCCTTGAGAAACACCTGTAATCCTAGAAGAAAGAATTTTGCTGTTTTCTGAAACATATCTCTTTAAAAGTTTTAAGTTTTTATAATTTATTTCAGGTGCGTCTTTTCCGGAAAGAGGACATTTTTTTGAAAATTTTATATCGGATTTTTGAAATAAGCTTAACTTATTTAAAGGATTTTGTGACCTATTATTAAATTTTTTATTTCTCTTTTTCATTTTCCTTGCTGAAGTATTCTTTTTCTAAATTTAATTTTTTACATTTAACGATTAAACTTCTTAAAATTGAATTATCTAATTTGATTTTCTTATCAATTTCACTAACAGTTTGTTTATCACCTTCAAATTTGTAATGAATATAGTGACCTTTATTATAATTCTTTATTTTTTTTGCAAAGTTGATTAGCCCCCATTTTTCTATCTTAATTATTTTTCCAGAGGCACCATTAATTAACTCTCCATATTTTTTTTCAACTAAATCAACATCAACAGCCGATAAATCCTGTTTTGCCACTAAAGTATGTTCGTAATAGTTCATTTTTAATAATTTACTTAATTTTTTTTATTTAAAGATCGGTCTTATACTATTATAAATTAGTCTTTTCAATAGTAATAATTTTTATAAAGAACAATATAGAGTAACAAATATATGAAGGCATTATTATTTCCAGGTCAAGGTTCTCAAATAGTAGGTATGGGATCTGACTTTTACAACGAATTTAATGAAGTGAAAGAAATTTTTGAAATGGCTGATAATGTACTTAAATTTAAAATTTCTAAAATAATATTAGAAGGGCCAGAAAACGAATTAAAATTAACTCAAAATACACAGCCAGCAATTATGACTGTCAGTTATGCTATCTTTAGCGTACTCAAAAAACATTTTAATCTAGATTTAAAATCATTTAAATTTTTAGCAGGACACTCGTTAGGTGAGTATAGTGCACTTGTGTGTTCTAATTCTCTAAGATTTGAAGATGCTTTATATCTTTTGTATGAGAGAGGTAAAGCTATGCAGGAATCGGTACCAGTCGGACAGGGAGCAATGCTAGCGGTTCTTGGATGTAATCTAGAAGAAATAAATAATTGTTTAGATAAAATTAATACTACTGGTGTTTGTGAAATTGCAAATGATAATGCAAATGGTCAGATTATAATGAGTGGAAATATAAAAAAAATTAACGATCTACAGTATCAACTTAAAACCGTTAAAAAAAAATCTATTTTATTACCTGTTAGTGCACCGTTCCATTGCACTCTAATGAAAAGCGCGTCAGAAGTAATGAAAGATAAAATAATGAAAATAGTATTTAAAAACCCAGCAAATGAAATAGTTTCTAATGTTACTGCAACCTCAGAAAGAGCACCCGAAGTAATAAAAAGATTATTGGTAGAACAAATTTATTCAAAAGTAAGATGGAGAGAGAGCATTCTTTTTATGAAGAACAATGGAGTTAATGAATTTTTTGAAATTGGTCCTGGTAAAGTTTTATCTGGTTTGATAAAGAGAATAATGAAAGAAGCTAAATCTTTTAATATAAATACTATAGATGATGCAAAAAAATTTTCTAATGAACTTTAAAAACAAAAATATAATAATTACAGGTGCCACGGGTGGAATAGGAAATAGTTTAGTAAAAAAATTTGTAGAGCTCGAAGGGAATATAATTGCTACGGGAACTAATTTAGAAAAATTAGAAAATCTCAAAAAATTATATCCATCAATTAAAACCAAACAATTTAAACTTGATAATCATGCCAAAATAAGTGAATTCATAGATAATTGCTCTAATGAATTTGACGGTCTAGATGTGCTTATAAATAATGCGGGAATTACACTAGATAATATCTCATTAAGATTAACTGAAGAAAACTGGAAAAAAGTTTTAGACATTAATTTAACTTCTACTTTTTTGATGTGTAAATTTGCTATAAAAAAAATGTTAAAACAAAAAAATGGAAAGATAGTAAATATTACATCTATAGTTGGCCATACTGGAAATCCAGGTCAATCAAATTATGCAGCTTCAAAAGCTGGTATAATAGGTTTTTCAAAAAGTCTTGCATTAGAATATGCAAAAAAAAATATTAATATAAATTGTGTTTCTCCTGGTTTTATAGAAACTGATATGACAAAAAAAATTAACGAGGAGTATAAAAAGACAATGATTTCTAAAATTCCTTCTGGTATTTTAGGAAATCCTGACGACGTTTCAAATTGTGTGGTGTTTTTGGCTTCAAATTTATCAAATTACATTACAGGGGAAACAATACATGTTAACGGTGGTATGTATATGGCTTGACAAATGCGTCTAATAATTTATTAAGAAAAGAATATTTAAGTCAATTAATTCAAAACAGGAGCAAAATGTCTAAAGAAATAGGGTCAAAAGTTAAAAAAATTGTTGCAGACCACTTAGGTGTAGATGAAGAAAAAGTTATAGATGAAGCAAGTTTTATTGATGATTTGGGCGCTGACAGCTTAGATACAGTAGAGTTAGTTATGGCGTTTGAAGAAGAGTTTGGTTCAGAAATATCTGATAGCGAAGCAGAAAAGATACTTACAGTTGGTGATGCTATTAAATTTATTGAAAGCAAGTCCGCATAAAGATAAAATTAAACTGTGTTATCTAATGATGACAAAATAATAATGTTAATTCTGTCCTCTCCTTCTGGTGCAGGCAAAACAACAATATCAAAAAAAATTCAACAGAAGTATCAAAATTTTAAAATATCAGTTTCGCATACAACCAGAAAACCAAGAACAAACGAAGTCGAAGGGGTTGACTATTATTTTGTAGGCAAAAATGAGTTTCAGGAAAAAATTAAAAAAGGTGAGTTTTACGAATATGCAAGAATATTTGATAATTTTTATGGAACCTCAAAAGACTCTGTACAAGCACTTATAAAAAAAGAACACGACATCTTATTTGATATTGATTGGCAAGGAACTCAACAGTTATCAAAATATAAAAATCTGAAATTCGTAAAAATATTCGTATTACCACCAGATATAAAAGTGTTAGAAAAAAGACTTTATGATCGAAATCAAGACAATAAAGAAACCGTAATCAAAAGACTGAAATCATATGAAGAAGATAGATCACATTGGGCTGAATATGACTATATAGTAATTAATGATAATTTAGAAAATTGTTTTAAGCAAATTGAAAAAATAATTGATACAAGTAAAAACAGTAATAAAAATTTAATCTAATTTTTTTTCATAAAGTTTAGCAATTTCATAATATTTAATTTCACTAATTTCACTCGGCCTTACAGACAAGTCCAAATTAAGTTTGGTAGAAATTTTTTTAAAATCAATAAAAAGTTTTTTTAATGGTTTATTTATCATCTTTCTTTTTCCTGAAAAAAAAATGTTTGTAACAGTTTCAAGATTTTTTATATTATCGATTTTAATTTTGGGATTTCGTTTTACGTCAAAAGAAATAACAGTTGAATCTATTTTTGGTTTAGGGTAGAAGCAATTATTTGAAATATTAAAATTATCACAAGCAGAAAGTCTATAATTAGACATAATTCTTAAACGACCATAATTAGGAGTTTTATAATTAGCTAAAATTTTTTCAGCTACTTCTTTTTGAAACATCAATATTAATTTTATGTACTTAGGAGGCCATATTTTGAATTTAATCAAATTAGTTAAGATTTTAGTAGAAATATTATAAGGTAAATTTCCATAAATTATTGTTTCATTTTTAATTTCATTTTCAAAATTAAATTTAAGCACATCTTCATTATAAATTTTTACTTGTTTAAAATCTTTAAATTGTCTCTTTAATTCTGCATATAGTTTTTTGTCTTTTTCTATTAGAATTAAATTTTTTGGTTTTTGCTTTATTATTTCTTTAGTTAAATTTCCAGTTCCAGGACCAATTTCAATTATATTTTTTTCATAAATTTCTTCCAAGGAAACAATTTTTGATACAATATTTTGATCTATCAAAAAATTTTGTCCTAGAGACTTTTTAGGTTTTAACATTTAATGATCATTTAAAAATTTAATTGATTTAATTAAACTTTGAGGGTTTGCCGAATTTTTTCCAATTAAATCAACTGCCGTTCCATGATCTGGAGATACTCTTAAGTAATTTAGACCAAATGTAATATTTATTGCGTTAAGGTTATACAAAGCTTTAAAAGGAGCTAATACTTGATCATGATACATACCTACAATTACATCGTATTTAAAAATATTTTTTTTTAAAAAAATTGTATCAGCAGAAAATGGTCCAAAAATATTAATTTTTTTTTGTTTCAAATATTTTATTGATGGTATTATTATCTTATTTTCTTCTGATAAATCTCTTAATTCACTGTTATGAGGATTTAAGCCAAGAACTTCTATTGAAGGTTTTTTCTTAAATACTTTGAAATAATTGAGACTTAAAGAGTTAATTTTTTTTACAATCATTTTTTTATTAAGAGTTTTAGAAATATTTGCAACTTTTATATGAGTAGTAATAGGACTAACAGATACTTTTTCATTATAAATAAGCATATTTTCTATTTTAGTTTTATTTTTTTTAGCAAGAAATTCAGTAACACCTTTATATCTATTATTAAATATTTTTTTATCGATAGAACAATTTATAAAGCCATGAATTTTATTATGCATAGATAATTTGTGAGCTACATTTAAGCACTCTAAAACAAATTTAGAATTTTGTTTTTTATTAATTAAATAAGGATTTTTGAAATTAAGTGGAATATTAAAAACACATAATTTTTTTGAAGAATTAAAGAAATTAATATTATTAATTTTGGTAATTTTTATTTTAATATTTAATTTTTTAAATTGAGCAGTTAATAAAGATGCATTACCAATTATAAAAATATTTTTTTTTATTGATTTATTTATCTTATTCCAAGATTTTATTATAATTTCTGAATTAATACTATTTGGCTCACCAGCAACTATGCAAATTTTTTTCATTTTTTTACAATAAGTATTGAGTTTTCAACTTTTGAAAAGTGAGATTTAGAAAAAAAATTTAATTTTTCATTCTTTTTTTCAGCTATGATTTGTTTTTTTAATCTATCTAAATCCAGATTTTGATTTTTTTCATATTTTATGTCATCTAATTTTAGAAAAATAACTCCTGAGCTGGTTTTAATCGGTTTCGTAAATTCTCCTTTTTTAATTTTTTTTAATTCATTTAAATAGAGATTATTTAATTTAAAAGAATCAATCCAACCTAAGCTGCCTTTATTTAGTGAAGTGGGTGAAATACTAAATTTTAAAACTGCTGAAACAAACCCTTCACTTTTAATTGTTTTAGTAATATTTTGAAGAGTAGATGCCAAATTATCTTTATTTGCAATTTCTATTTCTGAAATTTTATAGACAGTTTTTTTTTTATTAGTATTAGCTCTTTTTTTAAGCTCACTTTCTACTTCTAGTAAATTGATATTTAGTTGTTTAGAATATAAATCGTAAATTAAAGTATTCCACTTTAATTCAACTATTAACTCGTCAATAAACTTATTATAATTTAAATTATTTTTATCAAAAAACTTCTTAAATTCTGTAACAGTAATCTTTCTTGATGAAGCTAAATTTTCAACATATTTTTCCAAATCTTTTTGACTATATTTATTTACTTGGTATTTGTTAATTTCATAACTTTTAATCAAATTTCTTATTATTGAATTTAAAGCTATATTTTTACTGGCTAGTACGTTGTCTTTATTTATTTCAATATTATTAAATAACAAGTATTTTTTAATCTCATTTTCAATGTCTAAAGTTGTAATTACTTTATTATCAACTTTTGCAATTATATAATTATCTATATTTGCATAAGAATTAGTTTTTATAAAAATAAAAAAAATTGCTATTGATAATTTAATTACAGTTTTGAGTTTCATTACCTAAATTTTGGACTACTAAAATTTGAAAATGGCATAATAGTAATTTTAAACATTAAAGAGTTATCCGGTTCTATGTCTCGGTCATTGTAAAATTCTCTTCTAAAGAAAATACCTGCTTTCAAACAATCATTTAAATACTCATAACTTAAATTGTAAAATTCAGATGAGTCAATCAATAAGTTTCTTTTTCCTGAAAAAGAAATCTTATTACTTTCACCTATATTCATATCAAGCCCTGCTTGTAGATACTCTTGATTTCCCACATGTTCTTTTTCTTCTAAATATTTGAGATTAAATGTAGCTGCACCCATAATAAATTCTGAACCAATTTCACTATAGTTTAAATCATTATAGTTTTGATCTAATGCGTAACTATATCTTAAGCTTAAATTTTCATTAACTTTCAAATAACTATCACCAACTATATCGGAAAATCTTTGATTTAATGGTGCTGGCATATCTAAATTTTCGCTTTCATTAATTATCTGACCGATAGAAAATGATAATTTTTTTTCACCAATGTTGCCTTTTTCATCTATTTCATTCTGATCGTACTGCAACCCAATAGTAGTACTTAACCCTGTTTCAATTACGTCTAGTTCATTAAGCCTATCTATTGAAAAAATATTTGTATAATTTAATCTTGTTGCATTATTTATATTTCTTGCATCACCTGGTGCATATCTTAGTAAAAATTTTGGAATTAAATTGTGATAAGTATTACTTATAAAATTATTTTTAAACAAAGGCAATTTGGCTAAATAGCCTATACCTCCATAAAACTCTGAATTAAATTGATCATTTTTATAAACTTTAGTTTTCTCAGCATTATAATTTACAGTTTTGAACAAGCCCTTAAATTGACTGTCTACGCCTAAATCGTTAATCCATTTATTAGATGACCAATTAAAATCATTTATAAAAAATTCTGTTTGCTTGTTCACTTCATAATTTTTTACACTTAAATTTGATGTTAAATCTACAATTCCTAGTTTTGTATTAGTAAATAAATTTTTGTCATAAGTTGCATTGGCAATATATTCAAATCTTGTTGGACTATAGTCACCAAGATTTTCAAAGGAACTAGCAGTTATTCCTAAAAAAGAATCTTCGCTTTGCTGATTAAAAGAAATTGAGTTATCAATTACAGTTTGTTCTTTTTCAACAAGCAAAGTATCGACGTCGTATACTTTAAAATATGTATCATTAGATACGTGTTGAATCTTTAAATTTAAGTTACTTGAATTACTATTATTAAATAAATCAACTTTATAATCTGCAAAAAAATGTTTCCTTGTCCCAGACTCTTTAACTGAACTTTTATTCTTATATCCTTTTGAATATCCAGAATCTAAAATTAAGAAAGAGTTTTTAAAATCTTGTCTATACTCTGCTAAAAGTAAAGGATTTTCATTAAAATAAACTCTAGGAGTTAATGTTAAATCACTTTCTTTCGAAATATCCCAAAAATACGGAGCAACAATACCTTCACCAAGGTTACTATTATCAACAAATGAAGGAACTAAAAAACCAGATCTTCTATCTACAGTTGGATCAGGATGAAAAAATTTAGGAAAATAAAATATTGGAAAATCATAAACTTTAAGCACTGCATTGTCGTAATAAATTGTTTTATCCGCTTGACTATGTCTTATTTTATCAGCTTGTAAAGACCAGGGTGGACATTTGTCCTTACCTCTATTTTTACAGTATGTAAAAACTCCTTTGCCCATTTCACTATCCTTATTATCTAGTAAAATCGTATTAGCGAAAATTCTAGGTTCATTTTTTGGATTAGACTTTAAGTCCTCTTGTTTAAGAAAAACTTTAACGTCAGTACCTACAATTTTTTTTTGTTTCTCATTGATATAAATCTCAGAAAATTTATATATATTTCCATTAATATCATTGATAGTTATATTTCCTTTTGAAAAAAAAATATTTTTATTTCGATCGTAGTTAAACATATCAACATTAATAATATTTCCGTCCGTATCTTTAATTGTAGTCGAGTAACTTGAATTTATTACTCCTTTTAAATTATCAAATGTTATATTACTACCAACAACTTTATAATTTTGCGAAGTCGTAATATTTGTTGAGCCTACTGTTTTAAGTACTTCATCTTTTTTTTTATAATTAGCAAAATCAGTTTCAAGAATATTATTTTTGATGTCTTTTACTATTACTTTTTCTTTAAAAATTATATTTGATTTTTCCTTGTTAATATTAATCTTCCCAGATTTAATATTTAATTCTTCTGAATGTACTAAACTTGTTATATTCAGAAATGATATGACTATTAAAGAATATTTAAAAAATTTATTTTTCATTAATTTGTAAAATTCCAGCTGAACAAAATAAGCTTATCGCAATAATAGGCATCCATACTGACAACATAAGTGGAATTCTATTAGATTTACCCAAAGCAATAGATAAATCTTTTAAGTAGTAAATTAAAACACAAGTTATTATGGATATAAATATATATTTAGCATTTTGAGGCTTATTTATGCTCCCTACAACAAAAATAGAAGCTAAAAAAACCATTAAAAATAAAAAAATTGGCAAAGAGAGCATCATATTTAATTTAGTATACAAAGATTCTTTTGAGTACCCTTTGTCATGAATTTTTTCAAATTCAGTTATCAATTCTATAAAAGATAGTGTATCTAAGTTTTTATATAAAGATGTTAGCTTTTCAACATTGTATATTGAGGTTATTTTATAATCATCAACATCTAAACGTTCAATATTATTTTCATTGTCTAAATTAAAAATTGTAGTTTTTTCGAAAACCCATAAATTTTCCCTTATATCTGCTTTTTCCGACTCTATTCTTTTTATAATATTATTTTCGTTATTTAAAAAATAGATGGAAACGTTATTAATGTAATTTCCACTAATTTTTTTTGCTTTGATAATTCTTAAATTTTTCCCATCTTTTTCTTTAATCCAAAGACCGTTTTTATTAATTGTTACGAGGTGATCCACATCTCTTGAGTAATTAGCTTTTATCTGTTCATAAGATTTAATCATTGCTGAAGTGATTGGATTTATTAAAATTAAAATTAAAAATCCAAGAACAAAAGCTGTAATTGAAACAATAAGAATAATTTTAAGATTTGAGTATCCAAAGACCTTTAAGGTTATTAATTCTTTATTAGATTTAATTGTTGTGAAGAGCCACATAGCTGAAATAAAAATAATAAATGGAAAAAGTTGAATTATAAGATTTGGAAGAGACAAGAAGGTTAAGTACATTGGTAAGGTCAAGTCTTCATCTAAATTTTTAAAAAATTCAATTTCTCCAAAAAGATTTAGTATTATTCCTATACAAATAAAAATTAATACAACATTTCCTACTGTTTTGAGAAAATTATTAATCAAATATTTATTAACTAAATTATTCATGTTTTTAATTTTTCATATAAAAATTTATTCATTAATACAAAATATAACAATGGGCAAAATAAAATTGGTAATAAAAAATATATTAAAGTATTTAAGTTGGAGAATCCTGTATAACGTACCAACATTTCTCCAATTACTAAAACTAAAAATCCTATGACAAAATAAATATACTTTCTTACAAAATTATTTTTATTTCTTCTAGTAGCTATCAGTAAAAAAGATGAAATTAATGAAATTACAGGTATATAAAATGGCATTCCAATTCTTCTGGAAATATTTTCTACTACAACTTGCTTTTCTGGACACCCAAATAAACCTTGTTTAATATTTACATTTTTAAATTTTATACAATTAATTAAAAAAAATGTTGGTGTCTCCTGTATCTTTGGAATAGTAGTTGCTCTACTTTCTAAAGATTCTAAATTAAGTTCAGTTTTTGAAAAATTAAAATTATCTAATTTTCCTCCTTTTTTTTTAGTTTGAATTAATCCGTTGTAAAGTATTAATTTATTATTTTCATCAAAGTAACCTTTTTTTGCAACTATGGTTGTATTTAAAGAATCTTTATTTTTAGAAGCTAAATTGCTAAATAAATTTGTTTCATCTCTTATAAATATATTTTCCATTTCAGATGAGCTATTTCTTTTTTCTATAAAAAAAGTTGTTTTTTTAAAAGCATCGCTAAAATCATTAGTTTTGATAATTGAAGAAATGGAGTCAATGCCAGAAGTTCTAACTAATGTTCTAGATTTATTTAGTGAATATGGAGTTATTATAATTGAGAAGCAAAATTGTATTAAAACTACCACAATTGAAATTTGAAAAAATAAATTAACCAATTTCATTTTTTCAAGTCCAGTGGTCCACAATATGATTAATTCGCTTTGCCTTTGAAATTTAATAATTGATATAATCAAAGCTAATAAAAATGACAAAGGTATGAATTTTGTTATTATACTTGTTACATTTAATAGTGAGTAAAATAGATAAGTTTTGATTGGATAAGCATTTTCTATGATAAGATCTAAAAAGTTTACCGCCCTAACAGTCCAAGCAATAGAAGTAAAAGCAAACAATATAATAAAAAAAGATTTTATTATTTCTTTTGAAATGTATGTATAAATTTTGTTTTTTAGCATTTAAATTTGATGTATATAAATAATGCAACTTTAATTAAAACTCAACCTATGATAGTACACTATGACAAACTTTTCATTGAAATTAGGTATATTTGATCATATATACCATTCATCTCTATTTAAAAAACAATTAAAAATTATATGCCCATAAAAATTAATTATCTAAAAAAATTATCTAGTAAATCTTCATCTAATCTTGTTTTTTTTGTTGATGAAAAATTCAATATTAACAAAATTAAAAAAGATATTTTAAACAATGAGTTTTCTTACATTTTTGACTTATTGAAAACAAGTGATTTAAAAAAAAATATATTTGTTTTTGAAGTTAATTCGAAAAAAAAGATAGTTTTAATTTCTATTAAAAAAGATTTAAAAAGTTTTGATATAGAAAATTTAGGTGCTGAATTTTACGGACTTGTAAACCACGGAAAAAATAGTGAATACTTTTTGAATTCTGACAGCATAGGCGGCAATCATAAAAATTTTATATGCCATTTCCTCCATGGAATTAAATTAAAATCTTATGGATTTAATAAATATAAAACAAAAAAAGAGACAAGACTTATTTCAATAAATGTATTTGGAAATAAAAATAAACCTTCAGTTCAAAATCAGTTGAAGTTTAAAGCTTTGGAAGAAGGAATTTTTTTTGCAAGAGATTTAGTTTCTGAGCCAGGAAATATTTTACATCCAGACGAATATGCAAAAAGATTAAACTCTCTTAGAAAAGATGGTTTAAAAGTGAACGTATATGATAAAAAAAAATTAAAAAAAATGGGTATGTACGCCTTACTTGGCGTTGGTATGGGAAGTACAAGAGGATCGTATCTTGTAACAATGGAGTGGAACGGTGCAAAAAATAATTCTAAACCTTTAGCATTTGTTGGAAAAGGAGTTACTTTTGATACTGGAGGTTACTCATTAAAACCGGCAAGATTTATGGAAGATATGACTTACGATATGGCAGGCTCCGCTGCTGTGGTTGGTTTAATGAAAAACTTGGCATTAAGAAAAGCAAAAATTAATGCTGTCGGAATTGTAGGGCTTGTAGAAAATATGGTAAGCGGAAATGCTCAAAGACCAGGAGATATTGTTAAATCCTATAGCGGTAAAACTATTGAAATTTTAAATACAGATGCAGAAGGTCGATTAGTTTTAGCTGATGCACTAACTTTTACTGAAAAAAAATATAAGCCAAAATTTATAGTTGATTTGGCAACCTTAACCGGTGCAATCATAGTTTCTTTAGGATCGGAATACGCCGGACTTTTTTCCAATGACGATAAGCTATCTAAACAAATTTTAAATGCAGGAGAAAAAGTTGAAGAAAAATTGTGGAGAATGCCTCTACATAAAAATTATGATAAACTTATGAATTCTAAAAATGCTGATATGCAAAATATAAATTATGTTGGAGGAGCAGGATCAACAACAGCAGCTCAATTTTTACAAAGATTTATTTTAGACAAAACTCCATGGGCTCATTTAGACATTGCTGGCATGGCTTTTTCAAAATATGGTGGTGCATTAAACTCAGGAGGTGCAACAGGTTTTGGAGTGAGATTATTAAATCAACTAATAGAGGAAAATTATGAATAATGAACAAACTCTCTCTATAATTAAACCCGATGCAGTGGAGAGAAATTTATCAGAAGAGATAAAAAATATTTTTATAAAAAGCAATTTAGATATTAAAGAGAGTAAAAAAATACACATAACTAAAGATGAAGCAGCCGAATTTTATAAAGTTCATCAATCAAAGCCTTTCTATAATGATTTATGCACTTATTTGTCGTCTGGCCCAATAGTAGTAATGATTTTAGAGGGAGAAGACGCTGTTTCGAAAAACAGAAAGATTATGGGTGCTACAAACCCAAAAGACGCAGAGCCAAACACAATTAGAAAACTATATGGTATTTCGATTGATAAAAATTCTGTACATGGCTCCGACTCTGTAGAGAATGCTAATTTAGAAATTAATTTTTTTTTTAAAAATTAACTAGTTTTTAAAATTTTAATCAAAGCTTCAGAATAAGCAAGATATTCAAGTTTTTTTGTTTTTTCTTTAAGAGACTTAACGTTATCATTTTTATGTATCAAAAATTCTTTTTTCAAAATAATTTTTCCTGAATCTAGTTTTTCATTAACAAAATGCACTGTGCATCCAGTTTTCTTTTCTTTTTTTTTTAGTACTCTTGAAAAGGTATTTAGTCCTTTAAACTTAGGAAGTAAAGAGGGGTGAATGTTAATTATTTTACCATTGAAGTTTTTAATAAATCTTTTAGAAATAATTTTCATATAACCAGCTAAACAAATTAAAGAAATATTTTTTTTTTTTATTTCATTTAAAATTTTAATTTCAAATAGTTTATCTTTTGAATTAATAACAATGTGAGGTATTGCAAACTTTTTAGCAAATGAAAGTCCTTTTGCATTTTTATTATTACAAATAATAAGATTAATATTGATTGGAAAATTATAATGTCTTGAGTTATAAATTAAAGCTTTTAAATTTGTTCCAGAACCAGATATAAATACACAAGTTTTTTTTTTTACCATTTAATTTTATTTGTAAGATTTATTTTTTTTTTATTGTTTGAAATGAACCCTATAATGTATGGTTTATATTTTTTTGAGAAATATTTTTTTATTTTATTAACATTTTTTTTTTTAACAATTAAACAAAAACCTATTCCACAATTAAATGTTTTTAACATTTCATCGTCAGATATATTTTTACTTTTTAACCATTTAAAAATATTTTTAGTTTTAACTTTAGATAAATCAATATTAATTGACAAGTTTTCTGGCACAGATCTAAGTAAATTTTCAACAAGACCTCCTCCTGTTATGTGAGCTGCAGCATTAACGTAATTTTTTTTAACAATTTTTAAAATTTCATTAGTGTAAATTTTTGTTGGTTGTAATAATTCTTTTTTCAATTTATTAGGAATTTTATTTTTCTTTATAATATTTCTAACTAAAGAATATCCATTAGAATGTATTCCACTAGATGGTACCGCCAAAATAACATTATTAGATTTTACATTTTTTTTACTTAATAATTTCTTTTTAGAAACTATACCTACAGAAAATCCTGCTAGATCAAATTTTTCCTTAGCATAAATACCTGGCATTTCAGCAGTCTCCCCACCTATGAGATCACAATTAGATAACTTACATCCTTTTAATATTCCATTAAGAAGAAGTTTTATTTTCTTTAAGTTTAATTTTCCTACCGCAATATAATCTAAAAAAAATAATGGTTTAGCTCCCTGGACAATTAAATCATTAACGCACATAGCAACTAAATCAATTCCAATTGTGTTGAATTTTTTATATTTATTGGCTAAGTCTAATTTTGTTCCAACTCCATCTGTGCAAGAAACGATTAAAGGATCTTTAATTTTAGTATTACTAAGGTCATAAATAGAACCAAAAGAGCCTATATTTTCAAAAAAACTTCTTTTCTTCGTTTTTTTGACATTTTTTTTAGATACCCTGGCAATGTGTTTAACAAAGCTATTAGCCAAATTAATATTAACTCCACTTTTCTTATAATTATTTTTTGTTTTTTCCATTAATAAAAATGATAATTAGCTAAATATGAAATATTTTATTTTTATATCAACAATAATAATACTTTTATTTAAAACTGGAAATGTTTTATCAAATATCAGCATTTTTAATGTTGATAATATTAAAGTTAATAATAATAGTTATAAAAGTAAAGAAGAGTTATTAAATGCTGCATTCAAAAAAGGATTTAAACAATTAACAGATAGAATATTACTTAAGGAAGATTATTTAAAACTATCAAATATTCAAATTAATGAAATTAAAAAATTAATATCATTCTATCAAACAATAGATAAAAGCGAATCGAAAGACGTAGTTGTAAATATTAATTTTGATAGAAATAAAATTAATAACTTTCTTTATTTAAAAAATATTTCTTATGCCGATATTTCAGAATCCAAATTAGTTATATTTCCAGTTTTAATCGATAAAGATGATTTTTATTTATATAATGAAAATTATTTTTATAAAAATTGGAATGATAAAAAAGATAAAAAATATGAATTTATTGAATATTTATTACCAATTGAAAGCTTAGCTAAATTAAAAATAATTAAAGATAATATAGGTAGTTTAGAACAGCTTGAAGTTTCAAAAATTTTATCTGATTATGATGTTGAAAATTATATTTTATTAGCTGTATACGATCAATCTGAAAAAATCACTGTCTTACTAAAAGGAATAATATCAAAAAAAAAAATTGTGAAAAGTTTCGTTATAGAAAAAAATAATCTATCTCAAGATGAGATTTTTCAACAAACTATATTTAGCGCAAAAGAAGAAATTATTGAAATTGTAAAATCTCAAAATTTAATAGATATAAGAACGCCGTCGTTTCTAAATATTACACTTGATATTAATAAAAAAAACGATTTATTAAATATGCAAAATTCGTTAAAAAAAATAGATTTAATTGAAAATTTCTCAATTATAGAACTTACTAAAAGTTATGCAAAAATTAAAATTAAATATTATGGAAAAATTGATAAAATTTCAGAAAAATTTAAAGATAACGGTATAGATGTTTTTATAAAGAATGATTTATGGAAATTAAAATTAATTTAAAATGAATCAATTAACTTTTCAATTTCCTTTCAAAACAACTTATTTTCAGAAAGATTTTTATGTTTCTTCAAATAATTTTGAAGCATACAAATTAATAGACTCATGGCCAAATTGGCCAGACAAATGGATAAACTTATATGGACCTAATGGATGTGGCAAAACCCATCTAGCCAATATTTTTAGTAAAAAAATAAATTCTATTTTTATTGACTCTAAAAATTTTAACGAAAAAACCTTAATTAAAATAGACACAGTCAATTGTTTTATATTAGACAACTATAAAAATGATATTAATGAAAAATTAATGTATTCAACTTTAAATCTAATTAAGCAGACAAACAAATTTTTAATAATTAATACGTTAGTTCCCATCTCAACAATTAAAGTGAATTTAAAAGATCTAAGATCTAGATTTAGTAGTTTTTTAAAATTAGGTATTAATTTGCCTACAGATGATCTATTAAGAGTCATCATAACAAAAGCTTTTTCAGATAAACAAATTGAAATAAATGTCAGAGTTTTAGAGTATATTTTAAAAAATATTGATCGATCTTATGAGAATGTGTTTAAATTTATAAAAGATATTGATAAAGAATCTTTATCTACTGGAAAATCGATAAATATTAATTTAGTAAAAAAAGTAATAAACAAATGAATAAATATAGATCACATAATTGTTCCGAAATAACAGAAAAAGATGAAGGCAAAGACATAATTATATCTGGTTGGGTACATCGTAAAAGAGACCATGGAAATTTGCTCTTCATTGATTTACGAGATAACTTTGGAATAACTCAATGTGTAGTTGACAATAATAATAAAAATTTTAATCTTTTAGAAAATCTCAAACCTGAATCTGTAATAACAGTAAATGGAAAAGTTATAAAAAGACAAAAAGGTACAGAAAATATAGAATTAAAAACAGGAAAAATTGAAGTTGAAGTTGTAAAAATTGAAGTCCTATCAGAGTCTAAAGAGCTTCCTATGCCTGTATTTGGAGAACAAGATTATCCAGAAGATATAAGACTTAAGTATAGATTCTTAGATTTAAGAAGAAATGAGATGCATAAAAATATAGTTTTAAGATCTAATATTATATCATTTATAAGAAACGAAATGATAAAATTAGGGTTTTTAGAATTTCAAACTCCAATTTTAACATCTTCAAGTCCTGAGGGTGCAAGAGATTTTTTGGTTCCAAGTAGGTTAAACCCAGGAAAATTTTATGCACTTCCGCAAGCACCTCAACAATTTAAACAATTAATTATGGTTTCTGGTTTTGATAAATATTTTCAGATAGCTCCTTGCTTTAGAGATGAAGATGCTAGGGCAGATCGAAGCCCAGGGGAGTTTTACCAATTAGACATAGAAATGTCATTTGTTGAACAAGAAAATATTTTTGAGGTAGTTGAAAAGTTGATGGTTAATTTATTTAAAAAATTTTCTTCAAAAAAAATAAAATTTAATAAATTTCCAAGAATATCTTACTATGAAACAATGCTAAAATATGGAACCGATAAACCAGACTTAAGAAACCCCCTACTGATAAATGATATTACAAATATATTTAATAGAGAAGATGTAAGTTTTGAAATCTTTAAAAAACTTGTTAATTCAGGTTCAAAAGTAAGATGTATAGTTACAAAAAATACTAAAGATAAACCAAGAAGCTTTTTTGACAATATGGATAAGTGGTCCAAAGAACAAGGCGCTTCAGGTCTTGCATATTTTACATTAGAAGAAAAAGATAAAAAAATATCTGCAAAAGGTCCTGTTGGAAAATTTTTTTCAGATAAAGCTTTAAAAGAAATAATGAAAATTACATCAGCTGGTATAGGAGATAGTATATTTTTAGCATGTGGAAAATTAAATGAAGTTGAAAAAATTTGTTCTCTAGCGAGAGATAAATTAGCCAAAGAACTAAATCTAATTGATGAAAATACTTTTGCTTTTTGTTGGATAGTTGATTACCCAATGTATGAATTGGACGATACTGGAAAAAAAATTCAATTCAGCCACAATCCTTTTTCAATGCCACAAGGCGATATTAGTAAATTAGATTTTAAAAACCCATTAAACATTAAAGCATTTCAATATGACATAGTTTGTAATGGTATTGAACTATCTTCAGGAGCAATTAGAAATCATATACCTGAACTTATGTACAAACTGTTTTCAATTGCCGGATATAGCAAAGAAAATGTCGACGAAAAATTTAGCGGTATGATTAACGCTCTTAGTTTTGGAGCCCCGCCTCATGGAGGAATAGCCCCAGGCGTTGATAGAATAGTTATGCTACTTGCAGATGAAAAAAATATTAGAGAAGTAACACTTTTCCCCTTAAATCAGAACGCTCAAGACCTGTTAATGGGAGCACCAACTAAAGTAGAAGATAAGCAACTTAAAGAGCTAAATATAAAAAAAATTGAAATAAAAAAAAATTAGTTTTTAGTTTTTAAATTAATTCTAATATCACTTAGATCGACTAATTTTTCCTCATATTTGCTTCTAACAAAACCTTTTGAGGTTATATTCTTTACAATTTTTAAAAATTTGTCATCAGTGCTATTTTCACTAACATCAGCCGTGCTAGCTATAGAAGGCGTATGCGCTAGTTCTTCTCTACCTAAGTAAGATATAGCAAGTTCTCTAAATACGTAGTCTAAAATTGAAGAGGCGCTTAAAATCCTGTCGTTTCCATCTACGTTTCCAGAAGGTTCAAACTTAGTATCAATAAATGCGTCAACATATTCGTCTAATGGAACTCCATACTGTAAACCTAATGATATCGCTATAGCAAAATTATTCATCATTGCTTTTACTAACTCACCTTCTTTATTAGTATCAATAAATATTTCACCTATTTTACCGTCATTGTACTCTCCAGTATGAAGATACACTTTGTGATTCCCTATTTGAGCTTTCTGTATATAACCTTTTCTTCTATCTGGCATTTTAAATCTTTTTTCAACCTGTCCTTTAATTTTATTGTTTAAACTTGCATTGGTAATATTTTTATTTCCAGCATTTAGAATTTGATCAGGTAAAGATTTAGAGCCGATATCAGTTTTAGGGTTTTTTTTATCAGTTGTTTTGTTTTTATCTCCAACTTTTTTAGTTTTTCTATTATTTAGTTTAACCTCTATAACTTCAACTTCTCCGTCTTTTCTTTGATCAATTTTAGACAATTCTTTGTCATTAAGCTCATCTAATGTATGAACAGTTTTAAATGTGCAAGTGTAATATGTTTCGACAATGAATTTTTTCATAATTGTGGAATCTCTTTAATTTAAGATATATATTATATATTGTAAGTGTAAACATTATAATTATACACTTTAAAAGTGTGTGGATTTTAAAATTAAAAAAAATGATAAATTTAAAACAAATATTTACTTGGTGGCACAGACAAACTTTTGGAACTTTTTTAAAGACTTTATTTTCTGGTCGACTTGTTGGAAAAGACGAGTTTGGAAACAAGTATTATAGAAATAAAAATGATGAAAGATGGATTGTTTATTCAAACTATATTGAATCAACAAAAATTACATCTGAGTGGTTTTTGTGGATGCATCATACTATCAATGAAGTGCCAAGCAGCAATGCTAAAAAATATTTATGGCAAAAAAAACATCAGGAAAACTTAACTGGAACTGATAATTCCTTTAAGCCAAATAAAATTACAAAATCTTCACAATATAAAAAATATGAAACTTGGAAAAATTAAAATTTTTATATTATTTTATATATTTTTATTTTTTGGTTTTAATTCATATGCCGAAGATAAAATTGTAACTTCACCATTAATAAATCTAGAAAAATTAAAACCTAGTTATGAACTGAGTGATATAGAGGACATAAAAAATGTTACAAATCAAACAAAATTAAAAGAAAAAAAGAAAAAAAAAAGTAGTTCAAAAGCTCAAGTAGTAAACATTATAGGCTTAGATAAAATAACTGCAAAAACTACTAAAATAAAAATAGGAATTGGAAAAAGTAAACAATTTGGTATTTTGGAGATTAAAGCAGTAAAATGTGGAAGACCAAACTTAAACAAGGAATATGACTACGTAGCATATTTACAAGTTAAAGATTTATCAGAAAAACAAAGTGAAAAAATATTTATTTTTAATGGATGGACTTTTTCATCAAATCCAAGTTTAACTCCTATAGACCATCCAATTTATGACTTATGGTTAGTTGGTTGTGAAAATATTTAATAAAATTTTTCTTTACTCAGCCAATTAGTATCAAAGTCAGAGTCAATAAATTTTTTGTGATTAAGAATTTTTTTATGCAAATCAATAGTCGTTGTTATACCTTCTAAAACAAATTCATCCAATGATCTCAATGTTCTTTGAATAGCTTCTTGTCTATTACGGCCTTTGCAAATGACTTTAGCAATTAAGCTGTCGTAATAGGGTGTTATTTTACACCCTTGAAAAATTGAACCGTCAACTCTTGTTCTAAAACCAGATGGTTGATGACAAACATTTATAGTTCCAGGACTTGGTTGAAAGTCTAATGCAGGATTTTCTGCATTAATACGACATTCAATCGAGTGACCTCGTGGATTTATATCACTTTGTTTCAAAGCTGTTTCACCTGAGAAAGCGATCCAAAGCTGTTCTTTGACAATATCTATTCCAGTTTGAACTTCTGTAACTGGATGTTCTACCTGCACTCTTGTGTTCATTTCTAAAAAATAAAATTTTCCATCTTCATAAATAAATTCAACAGTTCCAGCTCCCTCATAACCAATTTTTTCTACCATTTTTACAGTTTTTTCCAACAAATCTTTTCGTTGATCTTCAGTCAACACAGGACTTGGAGTTTCTTCAATTAATTTTTGATGTCTTCTTTGAACTGAACAATCTCGTTCGCCAAGATGAATAGTTCTATTTGATCCTGACATAATTTGTACCTCAATATGTCTTGGGTTTTTAAAATATTTTTCAATATAAAGTTCATCGTTGCCAAAATATTTTTTTGCTTCTGTTTTTGCAGTTGAAAATAATCTACTTAACTGATCTTCTTCTTCAACAATTTTCATTCCTTTACCACCACCACCACCGGCTGCTTTAATTAAGACTGGATAACCTATATTTTTACAGATAGACTTAGCTTCTTCAAAAGATTTTACGCCACCCTCTGACCCCTCAATTATTGGTAGACCATTTTCTTTTGCGATTTTTTTTGCTACAATTTTGTCTCCCATTTTACTTATTAAATCAGAACTGGGACCAATAAATTTTATCCCATGTTTATTTACTACATCAGCAAATTTTGCATTTTCTGATAAAAAACCGTAACCAGGATGAACAGCTTCTGCTCCAGTTAAATCTACTGCTGACATTAGTGAAGATATATTTAAATAACTATTTTGAGGTTGATGGGAACCAATACAAACACTTTCATCTGCTAATCTAACATGCATAGATTCAGAGTCTACGTCAGAATGCACAGCAACTGTTCCTATTCCCCATTCTTTACAGGCTCGGATAATTCTAACAGCAATCTCCCCTCTGTTGGCAATCAATACTTTTTTAAACATTTTATTTATTTTAAAACAATGAGCGGTTGACCAAATTCAACTGGTTGACCATCTTTAACTAAAACTTTAGAAACCACTCCTTCGGACGGTGATGGAACATGATTCATAGTTTTCATTGCTTCAACTATCATTACAGTTTGGCCTTTTTTAATTTTATCTCCTACATTTACAAATTTTTTTGCTCCTGGCTCTGGAGAAAGATATGCAGTACCTATAATAGGAGATTTAATTCTTGTACCTTCATCTTCATCGTTATTAGCTAAAACAGTTTTATTACCACTTATCACTGCGCCAGTGTTTTTATGATCATTAATACTTTTAACTGTTTTAGAGACTTTAATTTTTTTGTCTCCATCTTGATACTCTAGTTCTGAAAGATTAAATTCTGACAAATATTCTGTTAATTCTTTTATTAATTTTTTATCAATTTTCATTTTTTAATAAATTTTTTATTGCATATAATGACATAGTATAACCAAAAGTACCTAAACCACAAATAATTCCAGTAGCAGTTTTACTAATAAGTGATTTGTGTCTAAAATCTTCTCTATTGTAAATATTAGTAATATGCAATTCAATTATCGGAATATTTAAAATTTTTAGTGCATCATATATAGCAACTGAAGTATGTGTATACCCACCAGCATTTATAATTAACCCATCTTGATTTTCTCTAGATTTTTGAATAATATCGATAATTTCCCCTTCAATATTAGATTGAAAAAAAGTTAAATCTAAATCATTTTTAGAGGCGTAATCTAAACAATTATTTTCCACATCCTTTAGAACAACAGAACCATATTTTTCTTTTTCTCTTTCGCCTAAGAGGTTAAGATTGGGACCATTAATAACAATAATTTTATGTTTCATTATTTTGATATAAAATAAGTAAATAACTGAATTATGGCAAAAATACAATTAAATGGTAAAAAAATTAATATTAAGCAAAAAGTTACACTAATTGAGTTATTAAGAAAATATAGGCTAGATAATAAAAAAATAGCTATAGAACTAAATGGAGTTATTGTGGCAAAACATTTACATAAAAAAAAATTAATTAAAAATAAAGATAAAATCGAAATAGTTCATTTTATTGGAGGAGGATAAGTTTGAAAAAAGATATTTTTAAAATTGCCAACAAATTATTTAAATCTAGGCTTATTGTTGGCACAGGAAAATATAAAAATTTTAAGGAAACTGCTGAGGCTATAAAATCATCAGGTGCTGATATGGTTACGGTAGCTGTAAGAAGAGTAAATATTCTTGATAAAAAAAAACCTGTTTTGATGGATTATATAAATCCAAAAAAAATAACATATTTGCCTAATACTGCAGGCTGTTTTACATCTAAAGATGCATTAAGAACTTTAAGACTAGCTAGAGAGATGGGTGGCTGGAAAATGGTAAAGTTAGAAGTTTTAGGAGATAAAAAAACTTTGTACCCAGATATGATAGAGACGCTAATTTCAACTAAAGTTTTAGTTAAAGAAGGTTTTAAAGTGTTGGTTTATTGTACAGACGATCCACTACAGGCAAAAAAATTAGAAGATATGGGTGCATCTGCTATTATGCCTTTGGCATCCCCTATAGGGTCTGGTCTAGGTATTCAAAATAAAATAAATATATCTCTAATTATTAAGCAATCAAAAATACCAGTAATAGTTGATGCTGGAATTGGCACAGCTTCCGACGCCACTATTGCTATGGAGCTTGGCTGTGACGGGGTTTTGATAAATAGTGCTATTGCTCACGCTAAAAAACCTATTTTGATGGCTAGCTCTTTTAAAAATGCTGTAATTGCAGGTAGGAAGTCTTTTCTAGCAGGAAGAATGAAAAAAAATTATTTTGCTTCACCTAGCTCCCCACTTAATGGTTTAATTTAACTTGCTTTTTTTCTTCTAGACCAAAGCGTTCTAGCTGTTTTTGTTTTTTTTTTTTTGACTTTTATCTTTTCATTTTTGGTTAGTTGAATAGTTTTTTTTACATCCTTTTTTATATCCTTTTTCATATCCTTTTTTTTAACTTTTTTTTCTTCAAGATTTAAATTTTGTATTTTATTAATATTCTCAATGACATTTACAATTCTATTATTTTTATTTAATAATTCTATTTTATACTCTGGGACAATAAAGTCAGGTTTAGCCATTATTTCAATTTTATAAGAATATTTTTTTTGAAAATAATCAATTTCTTTATTTAATAAGCTATCTATGTAAATTTTAACTTTTTCAGGCACATATGCATTTATAGATTTGATTTTATTTGTAAAAGCAAGCATTTCAATTTTTTTAATTAATTTTAAAGAAAAAGAGTCTAAAGATAAGTTTGTTTCCCATTTTATAGATCCTTCCCTAAGTCTTTGTCTAGTCATTTCTAAAAGACCAAAGTTACTTATTTTCCCAACTTGAATTCGAGCTCTATCTTTTCTTATACTTTCCCTCATTTTTTTTTCTACAATTCTCCTGTTATAAAAATTCAGCATATCAATAAAATCTATTACTATTAGACCAGAAAGATCTCTAATTTTTAGTTGTTTAGCAATTTCTTCTGCTGCCTCTAAGTTTGTATTAAGTGCAGTTTTTTCAACATTAATTTGTTTAGTTGATTGTCCCGAGTTTATGTCAATAGCAACCAAAGCTTCAGTAGGGTTGATGACAAGATAGCCTCCAGATTTTAATTTAACCGTGGGTTCAAAAATATTATTGAGCTCATTTTCTATTTTAGCATCATAAAAAAGAGGGATTTTTCCCCTATATTTTTTAATAAATTTAACATTTTTAGGAACTAGTTCTTTCATAAACTTTTTAGCTTTTTGATACCCTTCATTACCATCCACATAGACATTTTTTGTGTCATTGTCGTACATATCTCTCAAGGCTCTTTTGATAATATCTCCTTCTTCATAAATTAATGATGGTGCATTGGACTCTACGGCTTTATTACCAATTTGCTCCCACGTACTTAGAGTATTTTGAAAATCTTTTTCTATTTCATTTTTCGTTTTATTAGCCCCAGCTGTTCTAACTATGACTCCCATACTCTTTGGTATTTCAATTTGATTAAGAATTTTTTTTATTTTAATTCTATCAATAGAATTGAAAATTTTTCTAGATATTCCTCCACCTTTAGCAGTATTTGGCATTAGAACCATATATTTTCCCGCCAATGATATGAAAGTAGTCAAAGCTGCACCTTTTTGCCCTCTCTCTTCTTTAATTACTTGTATTAAAATTACTTGGCCAGGTTTTATAACTTCTTGAATTCTATATCTTTTTAATCCATACGTATTCTTTAATTTTTCTCTATAATTTTTTTTATTTTTTTCTTCTTCATTTGAATTTAAATTTTCTGAATTTAACTCAGGTTTATCTTTTTGAGACGTATTACTATTTTCTTGAATATCAGAGTTTGCACTTCCTGAGGGATTATTTTTAAGATCTTCTCTTATTTTTTCCTCGACTGCTTTTAATTTTTCCTTATCTTCGTTTGGAATTTGGTAATAATCAGACTGAATATCATTAAATGTTAAAAATCCATGTTTAATTCTACCGTAATCAATAAAAGCTGCTTGTAGAGAGGGTTCGACTCTACTAACAGTTCCAAGATAAATATTGTTTTTAAAGTTTAACTTGTTTTTGTTTTCGTATTCGTATTCTTCAATAGAAGAATTTGATTTAAGAACAATTCGTGTCTCTTCTGGATGCGAAGCATCAATAAATAAATTTTTTTCCATGTAATTTGAATTCCTTTAATAATATTGAGTAATAATTTTGTAAATTTTGGCATAGTTCACAGTATACTTTTTTTTTTATTAATTAAACAATTATATATCTCATAATAAATGCCTTAAGATCGCCAAAATTAAAGCATTATGTTAATTTTCAATGGTAAAATTTATAGATTATTCTATTAAAGGTTTAATACTTATCTTTATCGTAACCTTATTTATGGTTTTTTCTTCATTTTGGTATTTTTCCTCAGGACTACCAGACTATAAAAAATTAGCAAATTATCAACCACCGGTTTCTAGTAGAGTTTATTCAGAGGATGGTAAATTAATAGCTGAATATGCTATAGAAAAAAGACTATTTATTCCCTTTAGCTCAATACCAAAAAAAATAGTCAACTCTTTTTTATCTGCTGAAGATAAAAATTTTTTTCAACATCCAGGAATAGATGCAAAGGGTATTTTAAGAGCAATTATTAAAAATATAAAAAATATAGCTGGAGACAGAAGGTTAGAAGGTGCCTCGACTATAACACAACAAGTAGCTAAAAATTTTTTACTGACAAATGAAGTTTCTGTTAAAAGAAAAATCAAAGAAGCAATATTAGCATTTAGAATAGAAAAAGCTTATTCAAAAGAAAGAATATTAGAACTTTATCTTAATCAAATATATCTTGGAGAAGGAACTTACGGAATAGCAGCGGCAAGCTTAGAATATTTTGATAAATCAATTAAAGATTTAGATTATTCAGAAGCAGCTATGCTTGCAGCTTTGCCCAAAGCACCAAGTAAATATAATCCTTTTAGATACCTCAAAGAAGCTGAATTTAGAAGAAACTTGGTATTAAATAATTTATATGAAAATAACTTTATCAACAATCAAGAATTAATTTCTTTTAAGAAAAAAAAAATTAGACTAAAGAAAAGAAAAATAGAAATTATAGATGAGGCAAATTCTTACACAGAAGAAGTAAGACGAATTATAAAAGAAAAATATGGATTTAAAAAATTATATGAAGAAGGACTTTCAATTAAATCACCTTTGAATATTAATTATCAGATTTATGCTTTAGAAGCTTTACGCTCAGGTATTGAGTCATATGACCGTAGACATGGATGGAGAGGATCAATAGCAAATAAAATAGATAATAAAAATTGGAAAAAAAAAATTAGTCAATTAAAATTAGATCCTACTCTTAACTGGAAAGTAGCTGAGATAATTTCAACCAGCGAGTCAGGATTAAATTTTCAAACATTAGATGGAATAAATTCTTCAATTCCAATTAATAAATTAAAGTGGGCTATTAAAAAAGATATTTTCAGTAGTTTTAAAATTGGAGATTTAGTTTTTTTAAAAAAAGAAAAAAATCAATGGGCACTTAAGCAGTATCCAAAAGTAAACGGCGCAATAGTCGTCATAGACCCTTTCTCTGGAAACGTTAAAGCTTTAGTTGGAGGGTTTAGTTTTAAATCTAGTGAATTCAATAGAGCAACCCAAGCAAAAAGACAGCCTGGATCAGCATTTAAACCTTTTGTGTATGCCGCAGCTCTTGAAAATGAATATTCCCCAAACTCAATAATATTAGATGCTCCATTTATTGCAGAACAAGGCGTTGGATTAAAAGATTGGAAGCCAGAAAATTATGGTAAACAATTTTATGGACCTTCAACACTAAGAAAAGGAATAGAATATTCAAGAAATTTAATGACAGTTAGAATTGCAGAAAAACTGGGATTAAATAAAATTTTAAAATTGTCTAGTGATCTAGAAATTTATCAAGACATACCCGAATTATTATCAGTATCTTTAGGCTCTGCTGAAACAACTTTATTAAATATAACATCTGGATACGCTTCATTTGTAAATGGTGGAAAAAAAATTAAACCAAATATGATAGAAAGAATTCAAGATAGAAGAGGAAAAACAATATACAAATCAGAGACAAGCAAGTGTATTGGATGTGATAGATTTTTGAATGAAGAAAATAGTTTTCCAAAAGTTAAAAATAATTCTAAACAAATATTTAGCGAGGAAACAGCATATCAAATTACATCAATATTAGAAGGAGCGGTTCAAAGAGGTACAGGGAAAAAACTTAAAGATTTAAAGGTGCCACTTGCTGGAAAAACTGGAACTACAAACAATAATTTTGATGCTTGGTTCGTAGGTTATAGTTCAAACCTAGTTGTAGGTGTTTATGTAGGGTTTGACAAACCAAAAACTTTAGGAAGATACGAAACAGGTTCCAAAGCTGCTTTACCAATATTTAAAGAGTTTATTAAAAAAGCAATTTACAAAGAAGATTTTAAATCTTTCAAGGTTCCCGAGGGTATTTATTTTTCACCTATTAATTATGAAACAGGAGAACAGGCCAATTTTAATGATAAAAATTCAATAATAGAGGCATTTAAAATCAAAGATATAAACATATTAAAAAATAACAATTTAATCTCTAACTACGATTATGATAATAATATAAAGTTCAGACAATTTTACTAATGGATACATTTGAAAACAAAATAAACCTCGCCAATAAGATTTTAGAGAATATAAGGGGGTATCTTTGAAAAAAACAAGATACACTCTCGTCTTCAAGAAATAGAAAAAATTATATCAAACGAAAATTTCTGGAAAGATAAAAATCAAGTTAAAAAAATTGTTAAAGAAAAAAAACTTTTTAATGAAATAATTGTTTCATATCAAAATTGTACTAATGAAGTTAAAAATTTAAAGGAGCTTTATGAACTTGGCCAAGATGAAAATAATGATGAAATATTATCAGATTGTGAAGATAAACTAAAAACAGTAATTAATTTAATAAAAAAAAATGAAGTTAATTGTTTTCTATCAGGTGAAAATGATAGTTTAGATATATATTTAGAAATTCACGCTGGTGCCGGAGGAACCGAAAGTCAAGATTGGGCAGATATGTTAAGAAGAATGTATCTTAAGTGGTTTGATAAAAAAGATTTTAATTATGAAATAATAAGTGAACACAAAGGAGATGAAGCAGGAATTAAATCTTCAATCTTGAAAGTATCAGGAAATTATTTGTATGGATTAATGAAAAATGAATCCGGTGTTCATAGACTTGTACGAATTTCTCCATTCGATAGTGGAGCACGAAGACATACAAGTTTTGCTAGTGTTTGGGTTTATCCTGCTGTTGATGACGATATAGATATTAAGATAGATGAAAAAGATTTAAGAATTGATACATATAGATCTAGTGGAGCAGGTGGACAACATGTTAATACTACAGATAGCGCAGTAAGGATTACTCATATTCCAACTAAAATTGTTGTACAATGTCAAAATGAAAGATCTCAGCATAAAAATAAAGAAACTTGTTTTAAAATGTTAAAAGCAAGGCTTTATGAATTTGAGATACAAAAAAGAGATAAAGAAAATCAAAAAAATTTAAGCAACAAGACAGATATAGGATGGGGTCATCAGATAAGGTCTTATGTTTTGCAACCATACCAACTAGTCAAAGATTTAAGAAATAAAATTGAAAATACAAATCCTACTGAAGTTTTAAACGGTAACATTGATACTTTTATTGAAGCAGGAATATTGCAAAAATAATGAAAAAAGTAATTTCAAATTTAATTATTATAGTATTTTCATTGATACTATTGGCTTTAATTTTTTTATCAACTAAAGGATATGAAACAAAAGGATTAAATTCATTCATAATAAAAAAAGTAGTTGAAGCAAAACCAAATATAAAGCTTGAGTTAAACAAAGTTAAAATTAGGATTGATTTAAAAAAATTTCGAATATTTCTATCAACAAATAAACCAATTTTAGAATTAGATAAGGTAAATTTACCTGTAAGTGAATTAAGAGTATATATAGGTTTAATCCCTATTTTAAAATCAGAAGTAGTTTTTGAGAGAATTTTTGTAAGTTTAGATGAAATTAAATTTGCAGAAGTAAAAAAAATAGCCCTAAGAATGAAACCCTCAAATCTTAAAAGCTTTGTATTAAAAAACATAAAAAATGGAAAAATAAAAACAAACTTAGATTTAAATTTTGAAAAAGATCTAAAATTAAAAAATTATAATATAGATGGTTACATTAATAATTTAGATGTAAATTTAAATAAAAAATTTAATTTTAAAAGGACAAAGTTAATCTACTCCGTTAACAAAAATTCATTATTATTAAGTTCAATATCAGGTGAGCTTAATAACATTCCAATTTACAATGGAGAGATTGAAGTTGAAAATTTCAAAGCTCCCAATATTAAAGGTTACCTAAATAAAAAAATAAATTTAAATGAAAAAAAATTAAAAAAAATAACTTCAAATTTGATTGAGGAAAAATTTTTTTTAAATAATATTATATTAAAAGGTGATTTAAAAAATACTTTTGATTTGAAATTTGATGAAACTTTAAAAGTAAAAGATTTCAATTTGAAAATAAATGGAAATTTAATTGATTCTTCTATAAAGTTTATAAGTAAAATAAATTCAAATTTTACTAACTCAATATCGAATGTAAATACAGATAAAAGTAATTTTGAAATTCAGATTAATTCAAAAAAAGAAAATTTATTCTTAATTAACGGAAATTACAGTTTAAATAATAAAAAATTTCAAAAATATAGTTTTAAAAATAATAAAAATAATTACAGTTTAAACTTTGACATATCTGAACCTATGAAGTTAGATATAATTAATTACTTAAAGAAAGATAAAATAATAGCAAACATTAATACTAACTTTTCTGTAAAAGAAAAAATAATTAATTTTAAAAATTTTTTGTACAAAGAAAATGAAAATGTTATTGCTGTTAAGAATCTTAAAATAACTAAAAAAAATAAATTCAATTCAATTAAGAGTTTAAATGTAAAAACTTTGATAAATGGAAAGATAAATAATGATTTCAAGATATTATTTGATAATAAAATTACAATTAAAGGAAATAACTATGATGCATCTAATCTATTAAATCTAATTGAACAAAAAAATACTCAAAATACCTTTAAAAATATAAATAAGGAAATTTCAATAAATCTTTTGAACGTAGAAACAGAACTAAAGCACAAGATAAAAAATTTCAATTTAATTGGAAAAATTCATAAAGGAAAATTCATAAAATTAAGCTCTAAAGGAGAATTTTCAAATAATAAATATTTAGATTTACTTTTGTCAAAAGATGTTGACAGCGGAAATAAATATTTGGAAGTCTATTCAGACATACCTCAAGCACTGCTTTCTAACTATAGTTTTTTTAAGGGTGTTAATAGTGGTAAGTTATTATTTACTTCGACTTTTAATGATGATTTTTCTAAATCAAAACTAGTAATAGAGAATTTTAAAGTAAAAAATGCCCCAGGACTTGTTAAGCTATTATCTTTAGCTGACTTTGGTGGAGTAGCTGATTTGGTTTCCGGAGAAGGTTTAAGTTTTGACACTCTTGATATGACCCTGGAAAAAAACAAAAAAGAACTAAATATCAAGGAGCTTTACGCTATAGGCCCGAGTATTTCTGTTTTAGTGGATGGTTATATAGCAAATGACACTGGTCTAGTAAGTTTACGAGGCACGATGGTTCCAGCTAAAGAAATTAATAAATTGATATCAAAAATTCCTTTAATTGGAGAAATTTTAATTCCTAAAGAGGTAGGCGAAGGCTTATTTGGTGTAAGTTTTAAATTAAAAGGAAAACCAGGCAATATAAAAACTAGTGTAAATCCTATTAAAACAATAACTCCAAGATTTATAACAAAAGCTTTAGAGAAGGTAAAAAAAGCTAAATAATTTTAATTATATAATGTTTTTTTTTACCTAGAGAAATTTTTAAAATATTCTTATTTTTAAAATTATTTTCGGTCAAAATCTTATTTTCTTCTAGCAAAAGATTGTTGTTTAATTTAACTCCTCTGTTTTTCATTAATCTTCTAACTTCACTTTTGGAGCTTACAAGTTTATTAGATGAAATTAATTCAATTAAATCTATTCCTTTTTTTAATTGTTGCTTTTTAATTTTTATTTGAGGAAGATTTTCGCTAAAACCATTTACTTGAAAAGTTTCCTGAGCAGTTTTAGAAGATTTTAAAGCGACTTCATTGCCGTATAAAATTTTAGTTGTCTCATTAGCAAGTAAAATTTTTAGTTCATTAATATTATTATTTTCCTTTACCATATCATTTATTTTTTCGACTTCTATATCGGTAAAATATTTTAAAAATCTTTTTACATCTTTGTCATCAGTATTTCTCCAGAATTGCCAATAATCATAAGGACTTAAAAGATCTTTGTCTAACCAAATTGCTCCTTTTTCTGTTTTCCCCATTTTTGCTCCTGAAGCTAAAGTAATTAGAGGTGTTGTTAAACCAAAAGAATCTTTCTGACTTACTTTTCTTATTAATTCTACACCGTTAATTATATTGCCCCATTGATCGGAGCCACCAATTTGTAAAAGACAATTATACTTATTGTTAAGTTTATGAAAATCATACGCTTGAAGAATCATATAATTGAATTCCATATAACTTAAAGATTGTTCTCTCTCTAGTCTTAATTTTACACTATCAAAACTAAGCATTTTATTGATTGTAAAATGTTTCCCAATCTCTCTCAAAAAATCAATATAATTTAACTTAGTGAGCCATTCAGCGTTATTAACAAATATAGGTTTTGTATTCTTGTTTTTTGATTTTAAAAGTTTAGAAAAAATTTTTTTAATTTTTTCAATGTTATAATTTATAGTTTTGTTATCTAAAATCTTTCTTGTTGAATCTTTGCCAGATGGGTCACCTATCATCGTAGTTCCACCGCCCAACAAAACTATTGGTTGGTGTCCGTGCTTTTGTAAAAGTCGTAAGCACATAATTTGTAACAAACTTCCTACGTGCAAACTTGGTGCCGTACAATCAAAACCAATGTATGCTTTTACAGACTGTGTATTTAAAATATGATCTAATTTATTTTTATCAGTACACTGATGAAAGTAATCTCTTGCAATAATATCAGATAAAAAGTTATTTTTCATAGATTGTCGAATAAAATTACTATTACACAATAATTATTGTAAATTAAATAAATTATGACAAAGGAATATGTATCATTGGGGTTAATGAGTGGAACATCTGGGGATGGAATAGATGCATCTGTTATTCAATCTGACGGTGAAAATGGTTACAGTGTCATTTCCAATATGTATTTTGAGTATTCAACCGATATATTTCAAAAAATTCACTTCTTAAAGGAAAAAATAAACAATTTTAAAGACCTAATATCTTTGTCAAAAGAAATAAAGAATGTAGAAAGAGAAATAACTCTCTTTCATGCTCAAATTGCTAATATTGTTATAAAAGAAAATAAAAGAAACATTGATTTAATCGGGTTTCATGGACAAACAATTTATCATAAAGTTTCTGAAAAAATTTCTAAACAGTTAGGTGATGGAGAACTTTTGTCTCAATTAACAAAAAAAAACATAATTTTTAACTTTAGAGAAAATGATATTAAAAATGATGGAGAAGGAGCTCCTTTAACTCCAATATTTCACAAATTATTAAAAGAAAAATTTAAAATTGGTGATGTAGCATTTGTTAATATTGGTGGAATTATAAACGAAACTTCATTTATTAATAACAATATGATAGCTACCGACTTAGGTCCTGGTATGTGTTTGATAGATCAGTGGATTAGAATAAATTCAACAAAAAAAATTGATACTGATGGAGAAATAGCAAAATCCGGAAAGATAAATAAAATTATATTAAATCAAGCTTTAGATATTTATTATGAAAATTTTAATTACACTCAACAAAAAATAAGTAAATCATACGATGTTAAAGATTTTGACTTATCTTTTGTTAGAGGACTTTCATTAGAAGATGGAGCAGCCACACTAATAGAGTTTACAGCTAATATAATATCGAATAGATACTCTAGAAAAAAAAATGAAATAATCCTATGTGGAGGTGGAAGAAAAAATAAATATTTAATTGAAAGAATTAAAATAGTAGACTCAAATTTAAAATTTATCGATGAATATGGTGTTGATGGAGATTTTGTAGAGTCCCAGGCTTTTGCTTTTATAGCTATTAGATCTTTTTTAGGATTAAATATTTCTTTTCCAAATACTACAGGATGCACTAACGCTTGCACAGGTGGAACCTTAGTGAGTTATTAGATTAAAGCAGTTTTTTCTTTAATATATTTTTCTACCTCTACCTTTAAGTCATTTTCTCTATCTTTAAAGAAATGATTTGCTCCTTTAATTTTAGAAAAAATTACCTCAACTCCTTTTTGACTTTTTATTCTATTATCTAACTCTTCAATACTTTCTTTTGTAACTAGTTCATCATTAGTACTGTTAACTACTTGACCTGATGTTGGACAGGGAGCTAAAAATGAAAAATCATAAACATTTGGTTGAGGAGAAATTGCTATGAAATTATTTACTTCTGGTCTTCTCATAATTAGTTGCATACAAATTAATGCACCAAAAGAAAATCCAGATACCCAGCATTGACTATAGTCTAAATTTTCTCTTTCAATCCAGTCAAGCGC
>MDTG01417780.1_pt1 | contig 47618 bp, 46 predicted proteins | sample 811421 | NCBI WGS metagenome assembly MDTG01 (sample SAMN05326645, study PRJNA326480) | marine metagenome | isolation source: seawater | place: Pacific Ocean: South East | collected 2011 | reverse complement strand
TTCTTTTGACCTCTTAGGGGCATGCTATCGTCTTCTTTTCTTGCCTTTAGCTGTTTTCTTGGTCGGTGGGGCTTCCTTTAATAACTGTCGCCAGTCTTTGGAGTCATCTTCTGTGAGTGCCTTTACCATGGCATAGTCTCCTTTACTAATGCTAATACGCTCAATGGGCTCAGTCAGCTCCTTTTCAATTTGCTCAAGTATTTTTTTTTCTTCCGGGCTACAAAAGGAATAAGCCTGACCTTTTGCAAAACCCCGGCCTGTACGGCCCACCCGGTGTACATAATGTTCAACCGTTTCAGGCAGGTCATAATTCACAACAAAATCTACTTCAGGTATATCAATACCTCGGGCACTGATGTCGGTGGTAATAAGTACCTTTAAAACCCCACTTTTAAACCTGCCCAGAGTTTCATCGCGCTGCTTTTGATCTTTGTCTCCATGCAGAGTGTCCGCTTTCAGTTCCATACGCTGGAGGGCTTTTTGTACTCTTTCGGCCCTTACTTTGGTACGCACAAACACAAGCATCTTAGCCTCTGGGTTGTTTTTTATGAGTTGCTCCAGAAAGTAGCGCTTATCATCCATTTCTACATAAGCCACGGCATGCTCAATATTCTTGGCTACCGGATTTTTAGGCGATAGCTGAATACGAATAGCTTTATGTACCAGCGAATAAGCCAGTTTCTTTATCTCTTCATTGATGGTGGCCGAGAAAAACAGTGTTTGCCTTTTTTTGGGTAAGTGAGGCAGTAAGTCTCGCATATCCTTAATAAAGCCACGCCCCAGCATATGGTCGGTTTCATCCACAATAAGCACCTCTAATAGCGACAGGTTTAAATAGCCCTGGCTAATGAGGTCGAACAAACGGCCTGGTGTGGCAATGAGCACATCGATACCCGATTGAAGCATTTTAATCTGAGGGTCCTGCTCCAGCCCACCGTAAATAGCATAAATGGTCAGGCCACTGCCTTTGCTCACCTGCTGAAATGTTTGCTTTACCTGCTGTGCCAGTTCATGGGTAGGAACCATCACCAGGCATCGCACTGCGTTTATATTGAGCTTGCGCGAATGATCCAATAACCTTTGTACCGTTGGAATGGCAAAGGCAGCCGTTTTGCCAGTTCCTGTTTGTGCAATAGCCAATACATCTTCTCCTTTGAGAATAGGAGTTATGGCCTTATACTGTATGTCCGTAGGCTTTTTAAAGCCAAGCTCTGCCAGATTGGACTTAATAAGCGGGTGAAAAGCGTATTTCTCAAACTTCATGCAAGACAAAGATACCGCTTCGCTATACAAAATCGTTAGCTTTGGGTTAGTTTACCCACAATATTCACGCGGCAGAAGTTAGATAGCTCAATGAAATTCTTGAAAAATATAGCTTTAGCACTGCTCATACTCACAGGGTTGGTTCACGGGCCGGAGAGTAAGGCGCAGTTTTTAACAGTAGATACAACGGCTTATATTGAGTGGTCAGACAATTTATACCTAAGCTGGAAAGACTTTAGGTTTAGAAAACAAAAGTCCAAAGAGGAGAGGGGGCTTGCTCTGACCTCCGTAACCCATTCCATACGAGGGGGCATATTTAACGATGAACCCAGGTTTGAGGTGAAGGTACTCTTTGTGAAGAAAGACTCCTGGACCACCGATTCTACCAGCATAGCACTATTGGCTCATGAAAAGCTGCACTTCGATATTGCCGAATTGTATGGCAGAAAAATAAGGAAGCAGATTAGTGAATTGCACAAAAGGGGAGAGCGAGACCTAAAAGTTTATAACAAATATGTGAGGCAACTACTGGCCGATTTTAAGCGATTTTCTCTGAACTACGATAAGGAAACCGGTCATGGAAGAGACTCAGAGCGTCAAAACGAATGGTTCGAACTTGTTTTTTCGGAATTGGAGCGATTAAAACAATATAGCTAATAATATTAATATTAATATATGTTAATAACAACATATATAAATTGCCCTTGAATTATTTTCCGATGTTTCGGTTTGACTCTATTTTCGCTTAATTTAATCAGCCGAACGACTGTGCCATGAGTGAACCACTGGTAAAGGAATATAGCAATGGAGAGGTTACCATAGTATGGAAACCAGATCTGTGCATTCATTCCGGTATTTGCCTCAGGGGCTTGCCCAAGGTGTTCAATCTCAAGCAGCGACCGTGGGTTCAACCGGAAAAGGCCAATTCAGATCAGATTGTGGCTCTGGTTCGGGAGTGCCCCTCAAAAGCACTATCTGTTAAAGGCGTTCGCTTTAAAGAGAAAGACAATAGCGATGTGAAGGTAACGCTCATACCGGGAGGCCCCATACTGATAAAAGGAGGAGCCACGGTAACGGAAAGAAACCATAAGCAGGTACATCGTGAAACAGTGGCCTTTTGTCGTTGCAAACGTTCGCGAAAATTTCCGTATTGCGATGGCACACACGCTCAACCAAAAGAAGACTAAGAGACTATGGCTATTACGATAAAAGACATTGCCAATGCGCTGAGTATTTCACCTTCAACGGTGTCGAGAGCGCTCAACGATCATCCAAACATAAGTGAAGAAACCAAGAAGTTGGTAGCCGAAAAAGCAAAGGAAATGCGTTATCAGGCCAATTTTATTGCTGCAGGCTTACGCACCAAGCGTTCCAACTCTATAGGTATTTTAGTACCCCACATTACCAGTAACTTCTTCGCTTCTGCAATCGATGGTATTCAGAAGGTGGTAAGCGACAACGGATACTATACTATAATTTGTCAGTCTAATGAGAATTATCATGATGAGATAGACCAGATTAAGTCGCTGCTTTCATGTAAAGTGGAGGGCATTATACTGTCGGTTTCCAGTGAAACCAAAGAGTTCGATCATCTGGAGACACTCAAGGCCTATGATGTACCCTTTGTGTTTTTCGATCGCATTGCTCCCGGCTTCGATACGCCAACCGTAGAAGCCAACGATTTCACAGGTGGTTTCCAGGCGGTGGAACATCTGATAAAACGTGGGCGCAAGCGCATTGCCCATCTTGGAGGCCCTGGACTGCTGGGGATTAGCAAAAGCCGATATGAAGGTTATTTGGAGGCTCTCAGAACCTACGACTACGAGATTAATGAAGATTTTGTCGTGTTCACTCACCCCGATGAACCTCACGATGCGATTATAGAGAAGATGTTTGAAGACCCTAAAAGAAGACCCGATGCCCTTTTTACCTTTAGCGATGAATTGGCAGTGGAATCCATTCTAAAACTTAAAAAAATGGGTCTTAATGTTCCAAGAGATGTTTCGGTGGTTGGTTTTGGCAATAGCAACTTGTGCGAAATAGTAGAACCCAACCTTACCAGCGTAACGCACGAACCTATTAAAATGGGTGAGGCTGCGGCCGAGCTATTGTTTAAAGTAATTCAGAAAAGGCATATACCCCAACACCAGCTTCACCTGAAGTTTGATTCGAGGGTTATTATCCGGGATTCTTCCCGATAAGTGCTTAACATATAAATGAGGCTACCCGGCAGCGACTAACCTCCTGTATTCAATTCCTGTTTGCCAATTGTGCATGAGATTTTGTGCCCGGGTTGCCTTCTTTCGGCATCTTAAATACATTCAAACAGAAATGAAAAAGCTTAGTCAACTTATGATGATTGGAGCCCTCGTGCTCATTCAGTCCTGTAACGAAAAACCACAATTGGTCTGGCAAGACGAATTCGATGGCCGTGAGTTGGATACCACCCGGTGGACAGCCTATGTTGGTGATGGCTGCCCCGATCTGTGCGGTTTCGGTAACAATGAGCTTCAGTATTATACCGACAGGCCCGAAAATATCAATTTAGCCCATGGTATACTCACCATTACTGCATTGGCCGACTCTTTTAAAACCCGTGCCTATTCTTCGGCCAAGCTCATCACAAAAAACAAAGGCGATTGGAAATATGGCAGGGTAGAGGTGAGAGCCAGAATTCCAAAAGGACGTGGCAATTGGCCCGCAATATGGATGTTGCCCACCACCAATAACTATGGTGGCTGGCCCAAAAGTGGAGAAATAGACATTATGGAACATGTAGGCCACGACCAGGGTAACCTGCATGGTACGGTACACACCGAAGCCTTCAACCACCTAAAAGGCACACAGAAGGCAGACTCCGTTCAGGTAGCCGATATCTCCGATAAATTCCATGTATATACTATTGAATGGGATGAGGATAAAATCGATTTCTTTCTAGACGATGAGAAATACTTCACTTTCGAAAACTCAGGCAATGGTTATGCCGAGTGGCCCTTCGACCAACCCTTTTACCTCATCCTAAACCTGGCCGTTGGAGGTGGCTGGGGCGGCAAAAAGGGCATTGCAAACGATATCTTTCCAAACCGCTTTGAAATTGATTATGTTCGTGTATATCAGTAGCAACTATTGAATATCATTCACCTTAACCTTACGTCTATGGTAGACCTAGTTAGTCTCGATTACATTTTTATAGCCGCCTATTTTGTGCTGGTCTTTGGTATAGCCGCTTGGGCCACTTTTAAAGAAAAAGTTAACTCTTCATCGTCCGATTACTTTCTGGGAGGTAAGAATGTAGGCTGGTTTGTCATTGGCGCATCACTCTTTGCATCCAATATTGGTTCTGAACACCTCGTGGGTTTAGCAGGCGATGGGGCAACAGGGGGTGTGGCTGTGGCTCAATTCGAAATTATAGCCGGATTTATGCTTATGCTCTTAGGTTGGGTTTTTGTGCCCTTCTACTTGAAAAGCGGAGTATTTACCATGCCCGAATTCTTAGAAAGAAGATACTCCTCCAAGGCGAGAAACTATCTTTCCTGGGTTTCGATAATCGCTTACATACTTACCAAAATATCGGTGACCATTTTTGCCGGAGCTGTAGTTTTCTCAGCCATAGAGGTGCCTTTTTGGACAGGAGCCATCATCATAGTTGTAGCTACAGGTGTTTACACCGTTTTTGGAGGGTTAAAGGCCGTGCTTTATACCGATATGATTCAAATGTTTGTACTCATTGGAGGTGCCATTGCTGTAACCTACTTTGGTCTGAACGAATTAGGCGGGTGGTCAGGACTAACCAGTAGTGTAGACGAAGGCTTTATGTCTATGTGGAAGCCAATATCCGATGATAAATTCCCTTGGACTGGCATCCTGTTTGGGGCTCCCATTTTAGGGGTATGGTATTGGTGTACAGACCAGTACATTGTGCAGCGAGTGCTTTCCGCTCGTAACATTGAGCAGGCGAGAAAAGGAACCCTTTTTGGCGGATTTCTGAAGATGCTTCCGCTTTTCATCTTCGTTATTCCCGGAGTAATTGCGTTTGCCCTTTCTCAAAAAGGTGTTTTCGACCTGGAAAAGAATGATCAGGCACTCATTATGATGGTGAAGAGTATGGTGCCGGCAGGTCTTCGAGGTGTAGTAATAGCCGGTTTACTGGCCGCACTAATGAGCTCACTAAGCTCCGTGTTCAACTCGTGCTCAACACTTTTTACCATCGATATTTATAAGCGTTGGAAACCCGATACCTCAGAAAAGAAGCTGGTGAGAGTAGGGCAGTTGGCTACCATCATTATGGTGGCAGTAGGTATTGTTTGGATCCCCATAATGGAGCGTATCTCCGGACAGCTCTATACGTATTTGCAAACAGTACAGGCCTATATTTCACCCCCTATTGCCGCTGTGTTTTTGCTAGGAATATTCTTTAAAAGATTGAATGCAAAAGGCGCAATGGCTGCTCTATGGACCGGTTTTGTGTTAGGTATGGGACTGCTAGTGCTTGATGTTTTCAAAGCATCATTGCCCGATTTTCTAAGTGCCATTATTGCTATCAACTTCCTGCATTTGGCCATTTTCCTTTTTGTTATATGTTCTGTGGTACTCATAGTGGTGAGTTTAATGTCCGAAAAACCGGCACCAGAACAAATCAAAGATATTACATACGCCAAGGGAGTGCTGAGTGCCAGGGGGCAAGCCTCCAGAACGAAAGACCTGGTGCTTACGGTATTGCTTATAGCTCTTATAATTGCTATTTGGATATACTTTAGCTAATGGCCTATGAGTGGAGCATATAAAATAGCGGTAGTTGGCCCTATTCCCAGAGATCATATTACTACTCATAAGGGAGAAGTTATAGAGAAGTACGGATGCATTACCCACCCTACTATAGGGCTTGCCCAGTTGCTTCAGGGCCAGGGAACGGTCTATCCGGTTTCGCATATTCGCAAAAAAGACATGGCTGCAGTAAAGGAATTATTTGCCCCTTATTCGGCCATAGATATGAAAGGCGTTACAGACGATGCCGATAGCGGAGACGTGATCAAACTTAAATTTCTCGATCAGAACTTTAGGGTAGAAAAACAAACGGCCTTTATGAACCCCATAATGCCGGTGGATATGGCTCCGTTTCTGGATTGCAACGTGTTTGTTTTTGTGCCTATAACCGACCATGAAATAGCTCTCGATACGCTTAAATACCTAAAAGAGTTTAGCCATGGAACCATCATATTCGATGCTCATGGCCCCACACATACTATGACCATCGGGGGCGATCGGCACAAGAAGTTTTGGGTGGAAAGAGACTTCTGGCTACCCTATATCGATGTTCTAAAGATGAATCTGGAAGAATCGTGGTGTACCTGGTACAAGCACGAGTACAGAGAAGAGGAACTCACCGATCTTCTGGATGATATTGGTCAGGAGCACCTTCGCCCCATGGCCGATTACATTTTAGATAGAGGCCCCAAGGCTTTAATTGTAACTACCGATGCCACCGGTTGTAAGGTATTTACAAAAGTAAACGGACAGCTCAAAGAAGAATTCGTAAAGAGCATTTACATGGAAAATGTAGTAGACACCACCGGCTGTGGAGACTCTTTTGCGGGAGGACTAGCCTATGGGCTGAGAGACGGACAAAACGATTACATATTGGCTTCAATGTATGCCAATGCACTTGGAGCTCAACGTACTCAAGGCACCACTTTCGAGGTTTTTAAGCCTCTGAAAGAAACAGAAAATATGATACGTGCCAATTATTCTATAAACCTATGATTTTACCAAAGGCCTGCATTTTTGATTTAGATGGGGTGATTGTAGATACAGTTCCGGCTCATTATATAGCCTGGAAGTCTATTGCCGATGAACTGAATATACCTTTTACGGAAAAAGACAACGAGCAGTTAAAAGGCGTGAGCAGAGTAGACTCTATGAAGCGCATTTTGGCGATAGGAGATCTCGAAAAAAGCGATGAGGAAATTGAAGCTTTAACCACGCGTAAGAACGACAGATACGTAGAGATAATATCTAAAATGACTCCTGCTGACATTCTGCCGGGAGTCAGAGAGTTTCTCCATGTGTTGGCAAAGGCCGGATTAAAAGTGGCGTTGGGATCTTCCAGTAAAAACGCGCCTACTATTCTAAAAGCCGTTGGGCTGAGCGATCTGTTTCAGGTGAAAGTGGATGGTAACCACATAAGCCATTCCAAGCCTCACCCAGAGGTGTTTCTGCTTGGAGCCGATCGCCTGGGCTTGCATCCTTCAGAGTGCGTTGTCTTTGAAGATGCTATTTCCGGTGTGCAGGCAGCCAAACGGGGAGGCTTTCCATGTGTAGGAGTGGGCTTGCCTGAACTATTGCATGAGGCAGACCTTGTAGTTCCTGATCTGAAAGACGCAGACCTTACCATATTCAAACGTTTACCATCATTTGCATGAAAAATTATATCAAACATCATCCCTGGTCGATTATCGAAGAAGGGTTTGTGCCCGAGTATAATCAGATTTCCGAAAGCATTTTTAGCCTGGGCAACGGCATGTTTGGTCAGCGGGCTAATTTCGAAGAACAATATTCGGGAGAGAGCCTCCAAGGCAACTACGTTGCCGGGGTGTACTACCCTGATAAAACCCGCGTAGGCTGGTGGAAAAACGGGTATCCGGAGTACTTTGCCAAGGTGCTTAATGCAGCCAACTGGATTGGAATTCATATTTCTTTTGAAGATGAAGCTCTGGACTTGGCCACTTGCGAAGTGGAGCATTTTCGAAGAGAGCTCAACATGAAAGAAGGCTGGCTTAAGCGTGAGTTTACAGCCAAAATGCCTTCAGGTAAACGCGTAAAGGTAGAGGCCACCCGAATATGCAGTATGGCCAGAACCAAAGTAGGAGCACTGTCCTATCAGGTTACACCTCTCAACTTTTCCGGTGTAGCCCGAATAGTGCCATTTGTAGACTTTGATGTAATCAACGCAGATTCTAACTACGATGAAAAATTTTGGAATGAGCAGCATAGGAAAGCTTCGCACGATTTCAGCTATGTGGTAGCCAGTACCAAGAAAACCGATTTTTGGGTAGCTACGGGAATGAAGTTCAATATCTCCGGAGGTTTCTCCATGGAGTCTGCTCAGGAATTCGAGCGAGAGAAATATGTGGAAGTAGCAGTAACGGGTCGGGTAGAAGAGGGTAAGCCTTTGACCATAGAAAAGTATGCAGCCAATATTTCTTCCATGTATTTTGCCAAAACGCAGCTGGTAGAAGTATGTGAAAAAGAAGTGCTGGAGGCGGCTCAGGTCGGGTTCGATAAACTTCTGCTGGAACACAAAGAAGCTTGGGCAGCCAAGTGGCAAATGAGCGATATAGTGATTGATGGTGATGTTTCGGCACAGCAGGGTATTCGATTCAATATTTTTCAGCTCAATCAAACCTATACTGGAGAAGACGAGCGGCTTAATATTGGACCCAAAGGTTTTACCGGAGAAAAATATGGTGGAAGTACTTACTGGGATACTGAGGCGTATTGTCTGGCTTTTTACCTGGCTACGAGTGATAAACAAGTGGCCAGAAACCTAGTGTTGTACCGTTACAAACACTTGCAAAAAGCTATTGAAAATGCTCAAAAACTAGGTTTTACTAATGGTGCTGCTCTTTACCCCATGGTGACTATGAACGGTGAGGAATGCCACAACGAATGGGAAATAACCTTCGAAGAAATCCATCGCAATGGCGCCATAGCTTATGCCATTTACGACTACATAAACTATCATGGCGATGAAGACTACCTAATAGATTATGGTTTAGAAGTACTGATTGCTATTTCGCGTTTCTGGGCTCAAAGGGTACACTGGTCTAAACAAAAGGGTCAGTATGTAATGCATGGAGTTACAGGACCCAATGAATACGAGAACAACGTGAATAACAACTGGTACACTTCTAAAATAGCTCTTTGGACCTTACAGTATACCTTGGAAGGGCTTCAGAAATATAAGGGTACTACGCAGCTCAATGAGCTGTTTCAAAAACTCAATTTTAAAGAAGCCGAAACTGAAAAGTGGCAGCACATACTCGATAATATGTATCTGGGGTATGATGAAAAGAGAGGAGTGTTTTTACAGCAAGATGGTTTTCTGGATAAAGAGCTGATGCCTGTTTCAGATATTCCGGCAGGGCAGAGGCCAATTAACCAAAACTGGTCTTGGGACAGGATACTCCGTTCGTGCTTTATCAAACAAGCCGATACACTTCAGGGAATTTACCTTTTCGAAGATGAGTTCGATTTGGAAACCATTGAGCGTAACTTCGACTTCTATGAACCAATGACGGTGCATGAGTCGTCACTTTCGCCATGTGTGCATGCTATTCTGGCCTCGAAACTTGGTCGAAAAGAAAAGGCATACGAAATGTACCTTCGTACGGCCCGTCTCGATTTGGACGACTATAATAATGACACGGAAGATGGCTGCCATACCACCTCAATGGCTGGCACATGGATGGCCTTTGCTAAAGGTTTTGCCGGAATGAGGGTAAGGAACGGAGAGTTGTACTTCAGCCCATATCTGCCCGATCATTGGGATGGTTATTCCTTCAAAATAAAATTTAGAGAGAGAAACCTCACCATTAAGGCCACCACAGGCCACGTGACCATCATGAATGAGTCAGCCGATGATTTGGGGATTTATCTGTTCGATAAGAAGTATGAATTAGCAGGCAACGGAAAGATTGATGCGCCTATGAATTAGTGATCAGGGATAGGGTAATAAGAAATCAGTAGTTATCTACTGGTTTCTGATTAACTATTTCTTTTTTGCCTTGCTGTCTATCCAATGTCTATTCATCATAGCCTCCGGGCGTCACCTTATTTTCTTCAATTTCCATAAGTTTGAATATGCGTTGGAAAACTTTTCTTACCATAGTACTTATGGGCTTGTGTTTGGTCGTTTTAGGCCAGGAAAAGGATAGCACAAGTAAAAGGCCTCCCAATGTAGATGAAGAAAGTTGGCAGCGCATTCAGGAGGGGCGGTCAGAAACCCCGGAAGAGGCAGAGCGAAGGTTTCTTACCAATCGGGTTATGATGCGCGATGTAGGCATCACACTTCTGGCCACAGTGGGTATTTTGGTTTTTATCGCCATTAATTCCAGAAATAATCGTCAGCGAAACAGAAAGAAGCTGTATAAGTACAGGGTTCGGAGTACGCAGGCCGAAATGCGGAGTATTGAGCTAAAAAATGAACTCATCAAGTCGGAGCTATACGCTAAGGAAAAAAGGATGAACGAATTGCTCGATGTAATTAAGCAGAAGAACAAGAAGCTGGATGAACTCAACTCCAAACTTTCGGAAAAAGAAAAGATGGAAAAGGCTGATGTACTTAGTTCTGTTGCAGAAGCCTTTGCCTCAGAGCAGGAGTGGGAGAATTTCCGCATAAGCTTTGAGCAAATTCACAGCGGCTTCTTCGATAAAATACTATCTATTCATCCCACACTCACGGCCTATGAATTACGACTTAGCGCTTTATTGAGGCTCAACCTAAGTTCTAAAGAGATTGGGAATGTCCTTAACATTTCTGCCGGCAGTGTCAATACAGGTCGCTACCGTATGCGCAAAAAGATGGGGCTAACGGAAAATGATGATCTGGTTCGTTACCTCATGTCGGTTTAGTGTATGGTATACAGCCGTTATTGACTCTTATGAACGGTTAAAGTGACCTTCACCTCAATTAAGGGATTAATGTCTATTCCTTGTCTATCCTCAAATTTTTTGTTCCTCGGCCATTTTGGCTTGGTTTGAGGAAACGGAAAACGCATGAAATATCTTTTAGCTTTAAGCCAGGCAATCGCTTTGTTCTTCAATGCTCAGGCTCAACAAAACCTTAAAACGCTCGACTCTGTTTTAACCTTCCTTTCTTCGGAGCAAATGTTTCACGGGCAGGTGTTAATTGCAGAAAACGGAAAGACTATCTTTTCTAAGGCCTATGGTCGGCAAAGCAATGGAGAAGCCTACCTTACTACCACTCCCATCCACATACAGTCGGTGGCCAAGGGTATTACAGCCATCAGCATTTTACAGCTTAATGCGGAAGGAAAACTCAGCTTGCTGGATCCGATTGCACTATACCATCCTTCCATTCCCTACAAAGGTGTAAACCTGAGACACATACTGAACCATACCAGTGGTATGCCGCGTTTCTTTGAGCTTATATTTAAGGAATGGCCACACGACCGTTTTCTTACGGTCAATGATATGGTTCATCTGGTGGCTCAATACAGGCCCGACCCTCAAGGTGCTCCGGGAGCTCATGAAAACTACAACCAAACAGCCTATTTGTTGTTGCCCGGTGTAGTAGAGAAGGTTGCGGGTCAAGAATTCTCCCATTATGTGAAGCAGCACATACTAGAACCATCTGGAATGGAGAATACTCACTTTGTTACTGATATGCCGGGATATAAGGAGAGAATAGGAGCAGCTCATTTAGACAATTTGTTCGCATTTATGTTGGGTGAAGGCAATATGGTATCTACTGCAGAAGACCTTTTCAAATTCGATCGTGCTTTGGCTCAGGAGAAAATTTTGGGAGCTGGCATTCAGGAGCTGGCTTATACTCCCATGATATTGGCAAGCGGAGAAAAGGGACGATATGGCTTTGGAGGTGGTTTAGTTGACGACAAACCGGGCAACCGGGTGTTTCAGCACTTGGGGCAAGGGGTAGAGTCACACGTAATTTTTAGCCGCTATATTGATGCCGATGACGTACTTATTGTGGTACACGACCGGTCGGTTGAATATGCCGTTCCGGTATATAAGGCCATCCGAAACATTTGGAAAAAGAGACCATTCGAACTACCCCAACCAAGGGTAGAGCACAGGTTGAGCACCAACCTCATTAATAAATATGTGGGTGACTATGGAGATAATGGATTCATGCACATTACCACAGAAGGAGGTAAGCTATTTATTCAACCCGATGGAAACCCCGGTAAAATGGAAATCGTGCCTTCTTCTGATACAACATTCTATTTCAGAGATCAAGCTGTAGACTGGCAAATATACCTCAATGAGCAAGGCGAGGTCATTGGTTTTGGACCGCTGGGACAAAAAGAGTTTATGATGAAACGATTCCGACAGCAAAACTAGCTGATTACAGACTCATTGTCCACTGGTCAGTACATGACGGAGGGAACATACTAAGCCATAAAAAGAAGCTTTAAACCCTATAAAAGTCTACAATTTGCTTTACAGCTTTTAAGATAATTCGCATCTTCGCAGCAAAGAACTGAGACCATGTTTATTTTTCTAGTAATTACCTTATTTATAGCCGCTATAGTTGCACCATTTGTATTGCCAAATACCAAAATTAGTTCTCATGAGAAAGACTGGGAAGTATAGTTAATAAGGCATTCTTCGCTGATTCCTTCCTATGATCAAATAGAGTATAGAGCCCAGAATGGGGAGTAGTATTACTACTATTACCCAAATGAGCTTGTTCTGACTTGGTTCAAAATCACTTCTTAAAATATCTACCAAGGCTACCAATACAATAAGGAAGGGAACAAGGTAGAAAACGAGAATTATAAAGAGCATACTCATACGGTGTTAATTTCCTGTGTTAATCCTCTGAGTTGAGGTTAAATGTTCGCTTAGGTTTTTTCTGTCCTTTTCCTACAGCAAAGTAAATAAGCGTCCCAAGGAATGGAGCAAAAATAACTACCAATAGCCATATTAATTTGGTTGTTCCATCTTTGAATTGACTGGTGGCAATATCTATAATAGCCGCCAAGGGGAGTATAATTCCGACCAATAAGAAGATGATGACAAAAATTTCTACCCCACCGGGCATTCCAATTCCTAGCAATTCCATGTGTTTTTTCTTTCAATATAGAAGCTAGCCGGAAAGTGACCAAGCTAAGCCCGATTATTTCATAAAAATAAATAGGGTTACTCATTTAGATCACATTTGTCAGACTCAGTATACTAGGCACAAGCTGTGTCCTCACAGCGTTTTTTAAGAACCATTTGTAAAGACATAAATGGAGGCAAGATTTAGAAATACACTTCTTGCCTAAAATAAAAATAGGGTGAGTTACCTGATTTTGGATGGCATATGATGCTGCCCTTTGCCACTATTGTAGCTTCTCGTATGTGACTTACGAGGGGCTGGGAAGACACAACGTGTGGCGGAAGTTGTGTTGAACTACATAAATAATCCTGAAAAATAGAGCAAAGCAGTTCTATCCAGCTATTCCTCTACCTGGCTTCTTCCCATAAGTTTTACCAGTAAGTCGGCATCGGGGTACTGCGCTAAAATAACACGTGCCAGTACAATTAGCGGCACTGAAAGAAGCATGCCTGCAACACCCCATATATAACCCCAAACTACCAGTCCGAGAATTACCGTTACTGTATTTAGGGCTACAGAAGACCCCATAACATAAGGTTCAATCACATTGCCCCAGATAAACTGAGTAGCAATTAGCAGAGCAATAAAAAACAAGAAAGAGCCGCTAGAGTCGATCTGAATAAGGCCCAGTAATGCAGGAGGAATGGTAGCCGTTATTGAACCAACAGTAGGGATAAAGTTGAGAAGAAAGGCCAAAAAGCCCCAAAACAAGGCAAAATCGACCCCGAAAAAATAACAAATAGCCCCAAAGAATAGCCCGGTGAAAAAACTGGTAAAGAACTTTACCTTCATGTAGCTTACAATAGAGTTGCGTACCTCTACAAACGAACGGGTAAGCCTTTCTTTCCCCACCACATCATCACCCTCCAGATAGGCAATGTATTTTTCGTACCGCACAATACTGCCAAGCACAGCTACCAAGTAAATCGCACAAAGTATAAAGTTGAAGGTGAAAGCGCCCAGTGAGCTCGCGAGTTCACCCGATGTATTCAACAGAAAATCAGTAGAAAATGCCTCATTTAGCATCTGGATGAACCCTCCGGTTTCCAGTTGACTAACTCCCGGAATAAAATCTAAATTACCCAGTATGTCCTGGAATTTCACTTCAATCTGAGCCAGAAGTTTATCCTTCTCATCAACTATCTGCATGCCCGTATCATACACGATAAGGCCAATTAGAAATATAAAGCCAAGGGTAATAATAGTAATTAAGGTTATGCTCACCGTATATGGCCAGCGTTTGCGCTCCAAAAAGCTGATAATAGGAGTGAGTAGAATGCCAATAAACAAGGCAAAGGCCAGTGGAATGAGCAGTGAGGCCAGTGTTTTGATAATGACTATCCCCAATATTCCGGCAAAAATCAGCAAAACATTTTTTACTACTCTTAGGTCGGCATTGAAAGGGCTGTCCATTAAAAAAAGGTTTGAGATGGTTGAAAGGCCATAAATTAAAGAAAATATTGGAGTGGAGCATTTATGCTAAAAAATTAAGTTCGAAAGCACTTTATATTTAGCTTTGTAGTCGGATCATTTAACAAACATGCTTTTGGAATTTGAACAACCAATAATAGAGCTTGAAGGTAAGTTGGCCGAGATGAAGCAACTGGCCGAGAGCAGCCGAGTGGATGTAACAGAAGACGTGAAATCATTGGAGCGAAAAATTCTCAGGCTCAAGGAAGAGACTTACAAAAATCTAACCCGTTGGCAACGCGTGCAGCTAAGCCGCCATCCGGAAAGGCCCTACACCTTAGATTATTTCTACAACATAACAGATGACTTTGTGGAGCTTCACGGTGACAGAACTGTGAAAGACGACAAAGCCATGGTAGGAGGCTTCGGAACCATTGGCGGTCAAACGGTAATGTTGGTGGGTCAGCAAAAAGGACGTAACACCAAGCAGCGCCAAATGAGAAACTTTGGTATGGCTAATCCGGAAGGCTACAGAAAAGCCTTGCGCCTATTCAAGATGGCCGAAAAGTTCAATAAGCCCATAGTTACGCTTATTGATACTCCCGGTGCTTATCCGGGGCTTGAGGCCGAAGAGAGAGGTCAGGGAGAGGCTATTGCAAGAAACATTAAAGAAATGTTTATGCTCAAGGTGCCTGTAATTTGCATAATTATAGGTGAAGGAGCCTCTGGTGGAGCTCTTGGTATAGCCGTTGGCGATAAGGTGCTTATGCTCGAGAATACCTGGTATTCGGTAATTTCTCCTGAGTCTTGCTCATCTATTCTTTGGAGAAGCTGGGACTACAAGGAGCAGGCAGCAGAAGCTTTGAAGCTAACCGCTACAGATATGCTCGGCTTCGGACTCATTGATGGCATCATTGAAGAACCGCTGGGTGGAGCTCATAGAGACCCGGACTGGATGTATGAAACCCTTAAAAATCGGATTCTCAAAGAACTTAAGCCGCTCATGAAGCAGTCGGCTGAGGAGAGAATCAACAATAGAATAGAAAAATTTGCCAACATGGGCGAAGTGGTGGAGTAGTACATACTCTACTTTTTCGTATGGCACTTAGCAGGTAAGCCTGTCTTAGAAAAGAATACAGTAATAGACTCCACTGGGTTAATTGTTGTAGGTTTTTAAGGCAGGCTCACTTTTTTGGTGGCGTGCGGCAAACTTTCACCCGGCCTGTTTAGTTTATCACTTGCTTTTTCTTTGCTGAAGGGATTGCTTAACTTTCCTCTGATTCCATCAATCGAACTATGGCAAAAACAAAAGCTCAACCTAAACTCAAACCCTACATTTTAGATTTGATTGTTGTAATTGCAGGTATTTCCATTGCCTTTGCGCTAGACAACTATTCGGAAAACCGAAAACAGCAGCAAGAGGAAGTACTGTATCTACAAGCTTTGAGAGACGATCTTAAGCAGGACAAAGCCAACCTTAATAGAGTAGTAGACTCATCCAAGGTGCTCATTCAGAATGTATCTGAAACCTTTCAGTTTCTTTTCAGTCGTCAACCCCTGCAAAAATTTCAGATCAAGCACATTACCAGCACCTATACTGCTCCTTATTTTTTTGGTAATACAGGGACCTATAGTGCGCTTATAAACTCCGGAGACCTGCAAATCATTTCATCGTTCGAACTGCGCAACCAACTTGCCACGCATTATAACGTATCGTATACCGAACTACATCGTATAGACGATTTCATTAAAAACCTGGTAGACAATCATCTGTATCCATATATGCTAAAAAATATTGCCTTTCAGCAGGGAACCAACGGAATTCGAGATACCAAACCACTATTGGAAAACGAGGCCATTAATCTAATGGGCAGTTACTACAATTTTTTGCTGACACGAAATAAAATATACGATCAGGTAATACAACGATGCGATTCACTCATCGCTAACATCAATATTGAACTCAAATGAATTTACACGTAATAAACACCGGTTTTTTTAAACTAGATGGGGGAGCTATGTTTGGTGTGGTGCCCAAAAGCCTATGGTCGCGCACGAACCCGGCCGATGAGAAAAACCTCTGTACATGGGCCATGCGCTGCTTACTTATAGAAGATGGCGACCAACTGATACTTATTGATAATGGAATCGGAAATAAGCAGGATGCCCGTTTCTTTAGTCATTATTACCTGCATGGAGAGGCCTCGTTAGATGGTTCCCTGAAAAAAGCTGGGTTCGACAGATCGGATGTCACAGACATGTTTCTTACCCATCTGCATTTTGATCATTGTGGGGGCGGAGTAGATTATGTGGGCGATGACAGAGAAAAATTGGAGTTGCATTTTCCTAACGCCAAATACTGGTCCAATCAAGACCATTGGAAATGGGCTACACAACCCAATGCACGCGAAAAGGCCTCTTTTCTGAAAGAAAATATTATACCTATGCAAGAAAGCGGTCACTTGCACTTTGTGCCCCTAAATGGACGGGCCGCTTTTCAGCAGTTTGAGGTACTTACTGTTGATGGTCATACCGATAAACAGATGATTCCGAAAATAAAATATAAGGATCACACCATTGTGTTTATGGCCGATTTACTGCCTTCAGTTGGGCATATACCCTTGCCTTATGTGATGGGTTATGATACGCGCCCCCTTTTAACCCTCGATGAAAAAGAGAAATTTTTGAACGAGGCGGCAGACCAAGGCTATATATTATTTCTAGAACATGACCCTGTGAATGAATGTTGCACGGTAAAGCATACAGAAAAAGGAGTGAGACTCGATAAAACTTTTTCACTTAAAGAAATACTTTAAACCATGAAGGTAGGATTGGCACTGTCAGGCGGTGGAGCACGAGGTTTTGCTCATCTGGGCGTTTTAAAAGCTTTGGAAGAAGTAGGTATAAAGGTAGATATGATTAGTGGTGCCAGTGCGGGGTCAGTAGCGGCAGCCTTTTACAGCTATGGTTATAAGCCGGAAGAAACACTAAAGATTTTTGAAAACACCAATATCCTCAAGTTGGTATGGCCGGCATTTAGTGTAACGGGGCTGCTCAATATTCAAAAAACTGAGTCGGTATATAGCAAATACCTGAAGGAAGATAGCTTCGAAGCTTCGCAAATCCCTATTTACATTGCCGCAACCAACCTCAATGAAGGGAAGACTGAAATGTTTCATTCAGGGTCGCTAAAGCAAGCAATTATGGCTTCATGCTGTATTCCCTTCATTTTTGATCCGGTAAAAATTGGTGAAGATTACTATGTAGACGGAGGGATATTGAACAACATGCCTACAGAAATACTACAAGAGAAAGGTTGCGATTTTATAATTGGTGTAAATGTGGCACCCCTGGTTAAAGAGCCTAATTTATCGGGGCCTAAGCGCATGATTGAACGAGTAACCGTATTAGCCCTAAGCGCCAATGTTATGTATAGCAGCCGGATTTGCGATGTTTACATTATGCCCCAAGAACTCAGAAAGTATGGTACGTTCGATTTTAAGAAGTCGCGCGAACTCTTCAATATAGGTTATGAGCATGCCCGACAACTTTTAGATTCTCCTGAGAGTGAAAAACTTCAAAAACTTCTGAGCATAGCCGAGTCGAAGTCGGCCTAATCTTTTCCCGGGTATAAATCACCTTTCACCTGTTCAAGAAGGTAGGGGACACTTTACATTCTTTTGCCGTTTTAGCAGGAATCCAATTTTTTTTTGCAAAAACAACCAATACTGGTAAACCTTTTGTGGGTTTGATACGACTAAAAAAAGAAATTCATAGAGTCGTACGTGTGTTTGAGTTGCGGCTCGTCTAAGACAATAAACAAAACAATCAAACATCAAAAACTCAATCTAAGAACAGCAATGCGAGTATTTTTTATCGTTGCCTGGGTGTGCCTGTTGGTCAATATGGCACAGGCCCAGGAAAAGTTTACCCTAAACGGGTACATTAGAGACGCGGCCAATGGCGAGGAGCTTATTGGCGTTACCGTGTATGTGAAAGAAACCCAGGCCGGAGTTATTTCCAATGCCTATGGGTTTTACTCTCTCACCCTTCCCAAAGGCACTTATCATGTAAGCTTCACTTTCATAGGCATGAAAACCGTAGAACGGATCATTGAACTCAATGCCGATAAGTCTATGAATATTGAGCTGCAGGAAGAAGTGCTTAACCTGAGCGAAGTAGTAGTGACCGGAGAGCGCGAAGATGAGCACGTGGTGAAAATTCAAATGAGCAAGAATGAACTTAATCTTGCTCAGGTGAAAAAGTTGCCGGCTCTCTTTGGCGAACCCGACATTATTAAAACCATACAAATGCTTCCGGGAGTTATTTCTGCAGGAGAAGGCACCTCCAGTTTTTTTGTGCGTGGAGGGAGTGCCGATCAGAATCTGATTCTTATTGATGAAGCTCCTGTTTACGATCCCTCTCACTTGTTTGGCCTTTTCTCAGTGTTTAATGCCGATGTTATAAAAGACTCTGAATTATATAAGGGAGGAATTCCGGCACGGTTTGGGGGTAGACTTTCTTCCATTTTGGAAGTACGCACCAAAGACGGAAACAATAAGAAGTTTGGAGGAGAGGCTGGTATTGGCCTGCTGGCTAGTAGCCTTATGTTAGAAGGACCTATTAAAAAAGACAAAAGCTCATTTATTGTTTCGGCCAGGCGGTCTTATGTAGATATGTTTCTAAAACTGGCCGATCAGGATAACCTGGTGTATTTCTATGATGTAAATGCCAAAGTCAACTGGCGGGCAAACAATAAGAACCGTTTCTTTCTAGCACTTTATGCCGGCCGTGACGACTTTAATTTTGATGGAGAGTTTGGCTTTGACTGGGGGAATAAAACAGCCACATTTCGTTGGAATCACCTGTATAACGATAAGCTATTTTCCAACACATCGCTCATAGCAAGCAAGTTCGACTATGGCCTTGGGTCATCTACACAAAGCGATGGTTTTCAGTGGGATTCAGACCTTACAGAATATAGCTTTAAACAAGATCAGAACTACTTCTTCAACCCCAGATTGAGTCTGGATTTTGGCTATCATTTGACCTATCGCCAGTTTAACCCGGGAATTATAGAGCCGGGCGAGGGATCTATTTTTAAGTCTACAGCACTACAGAAAGAGTATGCGTTAGACCACGCCTTCTATGCCGGGTTGGAGCATCAGGTTTCTGACAAGCTCACTTTTCAGTATGGAGCCAGGCTTTCCATTTTCCAGAACATAGGAGAGCAAATGGTATATGAGTATGAAGATGTAAACAATAACGTCCAACCTGTGAGAACCGACTCTACTTACTATGGTGACTTTGAGAATATTAAAACTTACATTAATCTGGAGCCGCGATTTTCGGCACGATATATCGTCAATGAGTCAACCAGTATAAAAGCAAGCTACAATAGAATGGTGCAGAATACGCACCTCATAAGTAGTGGCACGGTGCCTCTTCCGTTCAATACATGGGCACCAAGCTCAACTTACCTGCTTCCTCAAAAGGCCGATCAGTTGGCTGTAGGCTATTTCAAAAACCTCAATAATAACCGCTATGAGTTTTCGGTTGAGGCCTATTACAAAGACATACAGAATGTAACCGATTTTGCCGATAATGCGCGGATTTTCTTTAATCAGGACCTGGCCACTGAATTTAGGCAAGGTGCTTCAGAAGCTTACGGACTGGAGCTAATGTTGCAGAAGAGGAAAGGCGACCTTAGCGGGTTTATCTCTTACACATGGTCGAAGGCTACACGCCAGGTGCCCGGAGTAAATCATGGCAACGAGTTTTTTGCCAATCATGACAGACGCAATAGCCTCAATGTAGTGGCTACCTACGACTACAACGACAAATGGACCTTTGGAGGAAACTTTACATACGGTACGGGTAGGCCCATAACCCTACCGGCAGGGTCTTATGAGTATGGCGATGGCTATCTGCCTGATATTATTACCGAAAGGAATGGTTACAGGCTAAGCGATTTTCATCGAATGGATTTAAGTGCTACGCTAACACCACGCAAGAATGCCGGAAAGAAGTATGAAACTTCCTGGGTGTTCTCTCTTTACAATGTGTATAGCCGCAAAAATCCATTTTCTGTCTACACTCGGGTTACCATGGACGATGACGGAAATATAACTGGTGATGGCACTCAGAAAGAGGCTCGCCTGATTTACTTGTTCCCTGTACTCCCTTCAATCACCTACAACATTACCTTTTAAGTATGAAATCTTTAAAATTATATATCGGCCTGTTTCTTTTTCTAGTGTTGACCTGGAGCTGTGAAGAAACCATTCCTATAGACTCACTTCAAACAGAAAGTAAAGTGGTTATTGAAGCCCTGGTGACGAACCACGAGGGGCGCAGTTATGTAAAACTTTCCAGAAGCAGGGGCTTTTATGAAACCGGTGCAACCCCGCGAATTACCAATGCCGATGTGCGTGTGACTACCTCTTTGGGTGAAACCATTGTGTTTGTTCATAATCCTACGGCCGACCCTGAGAAAAATGGCTACTACTGGCCAAATGCCAATTTTACAGGCGAGGTTGGTTTGAGCTACACGCTCAATGTAACGGTAGACGGAGAAGTATATACGGCCACCGAAGAATTGCTCCCTGTTACTACCATAGATTCATTAAAGGTAAAAGTGGATGATGAAGAGTTGGAAGACCCTGAGGTTCCGGGAAGAATTTACTCGGTACTTTTCTACGCGAAAGAACCACAAGATAGGGTAGACCACTACCTGTTTAAATTCTATAGAAATGATTCCATTTTGCTAGACTGGCCCACAGACATTTACTTCTCTGACGATGAAGTGTTGGGAGAAACTATCGATGATGTAGAAATTGCAGGCTATTACAGCGAGGGCGATGTGGTGAGGGTAGAAATGTTTAGCCTTACGCGTAAGGCATTTATTTTCTATTCAGATCTCTCTAACCTTCTCAATAATGATGGTGGCATGTTTAGCCCTCCTCCGGCCAACCCACGCAATAACCTTAGCAATGGAGCCCTGGGCTATTTTCAGGTAAGTGCCATGGATTTTGAAGAAATGGTGGTCACTCCTCCCGGTGATTAAAATTTTGTGGGTTTAAACAACAAGAGGTTGTCTCGTTGGCTACTCTTTCTGTGTTTATAGCAGAGAAAGAAGCAGAGCCGGAGACAACCTCTTTGCGTTGGGGGTTTGCTAGGCTACTACCACCAAATAGTAATTTTTCTTACCCTTCTGAACCAGGAAGTATTTGTTCTGCAGTAAGTCAAACTGAGGCCTGGCGTTCATATCTTCAATTTTATTCTTATTGATAGATACTCCTCCGCCTTGCAGCATTCTGCGGGCCTCTCCCTTCGAAGCAAATATTTGGTCCCGGGTAACAGTGCTGAGCAGGTCTATATAGTTTTCAGTGGCTTCTATTTCTGCCTTGGATACTTCCACCTGAGGCACACCCTCAAAAACGGATAGGAGAGTGCTCTCGTTCAAAGAAGCCAGGTCTTCCGTGGTAGACTTTCCAAAAAGGATATTGGAGGCCTTAATGGCCGTCTGAAGATCTTCTTCGGAATGCACTCTACGGGTCACATCTTCGGCTAACGCCTTTTGGAGTGTTCTCCTATGAGGGGCTTCGGCATGTTCCTTCTCCAGGGCTTCAATTTCTTCTTTAGGTAGTAGCGTAAAGACCTTTATAAAGTTGGCCGCATCTTCGTCAGAAGTATTGAGCCAATACTGGTAGAACTTATACGGTGAGGTTTTCTCCGGATCGAGCCATACATTTCCGCCCTCAGACTTTCCGAATTTAGTGCCATCGGCCTTTTTTACCAGGGGAACCGTAATGGCAAAAGCTTCTCCCTGCACCTTTCTGCGAATGAGCTCAGTACCGGTAACAATATTGCCCCATTGGTCAGAGCCACCCATTTGTAGCTTGCAGTTCAGGTTTTGGTATAGGTGCAAGAAGTCATAGCCCTGCACCAGTTGGTAGCTAAACTCTGTAAATGACATGCCACCTTCCAGGCGGTTTTTTACAGAGTCTTTGGCCATCATGTAGTTTACGGTAATGTGTTTTCCGATGTCGCGGATAAACTCCAGAAAGCCAAAGTTTTTAAACCAATCGTAATTATTGACTATTTCAGCCGAGTTTTCGCCACAGTCAAAGTTCAGGAACTTTTGAAGCTGTTTTTTCTGCGATTCCAGGTTATGGTTCAGTGCATCGGTATCGAGCAGTGGTCTTTCGGCCGATTTGCCAGAAGGGTCTCCCACAAGTCCGGTAGCCCCCCCCACAAGAGCTATGGGCTTGTGTCCCGCTCTTTGTAAATGAACGAGCAACATCACCGGAACCAAATTACCAATGTGCAATGAATCGGCTGTAGGATCGAAACCCACATATCCGGTAGTCATTTCTTTACTCAGTTGTTCCTCTGTGCCGGGCATAATGTCGTGAATCATGCCTCTCCATTGTAATTCTTCTATCAGATTGTTGCTCATGCTGTAGATTTTTTCGGAGCGCAAATATAGAATTTGAAGGGGGAGCTTGAAAGCTAAAAACAAAGTATATATAAAATCACCGGCTGTAAACAGAGTATCTATTTTTGCCCTTTGCTGAGCCGGCTATGCGCAGATTGAGAAACGGTAATAGTATAGCAACCGTCTCTTGAAGAAGGATGTGAGGGGAGTAGAGAGGCCAATGGGCCTGGCAGTTACCAGGCCACTGTGCCGTAGTTGTCTTTTTGCTCGTTGGGCATTGACGAGCTTCTGTTACGGTTGATGTTGATATCTTTAGACGATCGGGAAGGGGAGCTGGAGCTTAGCTCAGGCATTTCCACCTGTTCACCCACTGTCACTTTGCCGTTCATCTCGGCACCGTTTTCAACCGAAATTTTCTTGGCATATATCTTACCGTAGATTCTGGCGTTTTGAGCCAGGTGTAAGTGCCCGTTGGAGAGCACATCGCCATTTACATAGCCTTCTATGGTAATGTCCGAACCACTCAAATTGCCTCCAATCTCGCCATGCGATCCAACAATGATTTTTTCTCCCGAAATCAGATCGCCAGTAACAAATCCATCGACCCTAATGCTGTGCTCGGATTTCATGTTGCCCGATATTACGGAGCCTTCACGAATCTGAGTAATTAAGGTAGATGGATTGTTTGTTGCTTCGGCTTTTCTACTCATTAGTATTCAGCGGGTATTGAAGATTCTGTACTCAAGTTATTTTCATCATACACAGAAATGATAGTGGTGGCATTTCCTATGTCCAGACCCACAGCATTTCCTTTCACCCCTCCGTTCAACTGAGCAGAATTTATGCAATAGCCACGGCTGGCAAGTGTTTGCGGTTCAAAAGCCACTTCCAGATCCAGAATATCTTGAAACTCTTCTTTGAAACATTCAACCAACTGAGGGTAGAGTGCTCCGCCCCCGGCAAGGAACATGCGGTGCGAAACGGTAAAGTCGTTGTCGTTAAAGGCCTTGCGCATGGCCGGAGACACAACGTCTTCGTAGTATTGTCTAATTACTTTGTCTCTGATAGACTTAATGTCGATACGCTTTCTATTCAGGAATATCACACCTTTTTGAAAGGCTACATCAATCTGATGTTCTGTTTTCAACTCCAGGTAGTAGGTTTTAGCCAGCTCTTTTTCTAACAGGTTTACAGCATATCGCAAACCGTAGGTAGAAAGCGATGTTCTCTGTACTATACCGCCTTCAGTGCTCAACAATCCTTCCAGAGTACCATATCCCAGAGACATCACAAAGAAATTGCCGTCTACTTTCTGATTTCCCTTTCTAAGAGCAATGGCGCAGCCAATAACTTCAGGAATTACCTGTACATGATCAATTTCTACCTGCACATTTTTCTTTGAGCCTCCACCGTAAGTAGCTGCATCGTATTCAATCACATGATTGGCGTTGATTTGCTGCGTTGCTTGCTCTTTGTATAGCTGAAAAGTAGAGAAAGGAAATCCTGTCGTTACTGTAAGCGGATTGCCCAACTTTTGATTGGCAATTAATAAACCTGACTTGAGTAGTAGGTTATAATCCAACTCATCGGGGGCACTATTAATGTTTCTGTGTGGAGACACACCCTCGGTGAGGGCAAGGTTACCAATTACGTAACCATCGTTGTTGTGAAATATTTTTAGCCCGTTAATCAGGTCAGGAGATACATTTCTTAGGTCGGTGTTGTTTCCTTCTATAACACTAGGGAAAGTGTAAGTTTTGAACATAGCTACTTATTGAAGTGGTTAGATTGTCGAATTCAAATGAAAAACAATAATACGATTAAATCGTGTTTAACGCGTGATTTGATCCAAAAAACAGCCTGAATTTGTGAAATACTTTTGAGACAAAAAAGCGAAATAATGTTAGTTGTTAATGACAATGGCGAGCTTATCATTCTCCTGGCTAACAGCCATACGCGTAATTCCTTTAGAGGCCATTGCACCCAGGTCGGCTACTTCCTGCCAGTTGGAGTGGTGCTTTGGATTGAAAGCCAGAAGCTTAGTGCCCACACTGGTAATGTAGGTTCCCTGTCCGGTAATGGTCCAGTCAGAGGTATTGGCAGGCTTTTCAATTACCTTAAAAAACTCGTTTTTACTACGCTCTAAGCGGTAAATAATAGTAGACCCGTTTTCTTCTCTTCTTTCAAAGGTAAACTCATTAGTACCCGGAATATGCCTTATGGTACGGCCAACGTTGCTGGTTATAATGTCATCGTCAACTACCGAAGTGTTGGCTAATACCAAGGTGACCGGCTGCCCTAACACAAACATGAGTACATCGCCTTCGTGGTATGCAAAATAGCCGACCGGTTGAATTTTTTCGAATAAAAGCTGCGGTTCGGTTTTTCCATCCATTTGGTAGAGCCACAATCGTTGGCTATTGTCTTCTTCAACCCGTACTACAGCAAACGACTGGTAACCCGGAATAGGATAGGGCGAATATTCACTGTCGGCCGAGTGGGTAAGGTTGGTGCTTTTGTTTTCATAAAGGTCATAAATCATGATGTCGTTCTGACCATCTTCCTGATGGGCTGAATAGAGAATGTAATCGTTGTTGAAGAAGGCGGGCTGGTTGTCATAACCGTTTCTGTTGGTAATGTTTCGGCCTTTGCCAAGAGTTATTTTGCCCTTTTTCTCTTTGATTTCATACACGTGAATGTCGGTGCTGGGAGGGGCTGTTTGGCTTATGGCACCGGTAACCAAGAGCATTAGCACCAGTGTGCCCATTAGCTTTTTCATATAAATAGTGGTTAAAGTGGGATCGGAAATTAACGAAATATGGTTTGAATTGAAACGGGCAGAAAGCCAAACCTTTACCGCTACATCAAGTTTGTTCATTTATGGGTAAGTATGAGCATATTTCAAAAGCCAGGCTGGAGGAGTATCGTTTGGTGGCCGATGATCCTGCCGATGCGGTAATTGAAGCGTACTTCCCGGACCAAAAGCAAGCCCTTTGGTCTATAATTAATGGTTTGGAAGATAACGGGAGTAAGCTGGCTCCTGAAGCATTGCCTTCTTTACAGCATCTGTACGAACAAATGCAACAAGAGGCAAAAGGCTTTTCTGTCTCCCTATTACAACAGGGGCAGGCTTTTTTTAATGCTCATGCTTCAGATATTATGCTGTTGTTAGGCCTGCTGTCTTTGCCCTATTGCTATGCTGCGGCAAATGGAGCAGAGGTGCTGGTTAGGTCTAAACGAATTGTGGAAGAGCCGGAGAGACGTTTGTTCGAAACCGCAGAGTTTGTTTTTGATGTGTCGGCCAAAGGTGCTTTTGGCCCAAAAGGAAAAGCCCTGCCCCAACTATTAAAAGTTAGGTTAATGCATGCAACGGCCAGATGGTATGCAAAACGCTCAGGAAGTTGGTCTGTGAAAGAGTGGGGTGAGCCCATAAATCAGGAAGATATGGCTGGTACTAATCTGGCTTTTTCCCTTATAGTTATTCGAGGATTAAAGAAACTGGCTAAGAAGCCGAGTTCCAAAGCTGCACTGGAATATATTGTTTATTGGAATTGTATTGGCCGCTTGCTGGGGCTTCATGAAGAATTGCTGCCCAAGAGCAATAAAGAAGCCTATTTGCTGGAAAGGAACATTCGGGAGCGTCAGTTTAGGGCCAGTAGTGCCGGGCAGCAGCTAACCTCTTCTTTGTTGAAGTACTTTGAACAGGCTACTCACAATTCACCTATAAAGGGCAAGTCTCAAGCCTTTGTTGCCTTTTTACTGGGGCCGGAAGTTGCTCGTTTGGTTGGAGTAAGCACCAGTCGTTTAGATATAGCTACTTTTCAGCCATATCGTTGGTTTTTTCAACTTCAGGCCGCCTTGAACAGACGATCAGACTCCTATGCTTTAGCTTTAAAGCAATTTAGGAAAGCATCGGCCCTGCTAAAGCCCTAATTGTTGCTATTTGTATTTGTCGTTCAATCCAATGCCCTGCCGAATCATAGGTATTATTTTCTCTAGTCTGGACTGCTTGGTTTCTGCACGTTTGGCCAGAGTAATATATTCCGCAAAGTCGCGCTTTCGGGTAAGGTTCAAAGCCTCAAAGGCTTCCTTTAGCCCAGTATCCTTATGAAACACCTCTTGCAGCTCTAAAGGAATCTCCAGCGGCTTACCTGCTTTCGGTTTAATTTCTTTTCCGGCTTTTTGATTGGCCACAGCTTCTTTTACATAATCTGTAATTAGGCTGGAGTTGGCTTCAATTTCAGAAAGACTATTGAACCTCCATTGGCGCATGGCCTGAGTTTTACCTTCCTGGGCGTTCACCAGTTTTTGTTCTTTGTCTTTGAGCAAAGCACCCTGAAAAAACCAGAGTCCTACATAAGACTTAAATGCTCCTAAACCCACAATGTTTTTTCCTTTGAAAGTGTACACAGGAGCGCCCCACTTAATGGTCTCTTCTAGCGGTTGACTTAATACTAAATCTTTTAGAAGAATGAGTTCTTTCTGCCACTCCGAATGTTTAATAATGTAGTCGCTAACCGTCTTTTGCATTTTCATTTTCCTGTCTTATCCTGTGAAATTGCGCAATACCCCGTCAAAATGCAAGTCTCAAATGTGTGTTAAAAATTTTAGTATAAACTAATTTATGTAGTTTGATAAGCTAAAATATTTAGTATATTTGAACATGCAAAACGACAGAGATCCCATGCTTTTTAGTAACAGTGCACTCAACGAGTACTTGATCATTGCCTTACCCTATGCTGAGATTAATGGTGAGGTTAAAGAGTTTAAGCGCGATTTCTTTAAACGATACGGTTCTTTCTGTGGGCAAAACTCCTGTGCACACATTCGGCTGATGTCGTTTTTTCAGACTGAGGAGCGAGAGCCCCGGGTCATTGAGTGTGTACAAAATGTGCTTAGAGAGATCAAAGCTTTTGAGGTGTTTTTGAGTGGCTTTGAGTTTGACTCGGTCAGTCGGTCGGTTTACATCGATGTGGTCAATAAACAATCCGTAGCCGATGTCTATCATCAATTGCGCTTGAGTTTGTTCAGGCAATTGGTGTCACTGGCGTTTCTCAATAAGCATTTTGTACCCAAAATGCATATAGGGCAAGATTTGAGCCCGCTTCAGTTTTTGCATGCTGTAGAAGATTATCAGTCCAAAGCTTACTCCAACAATTTTCGGTTAATGCGGCTACACCTACTCAAAAGGCAGGCTCCGTATACGGTATGGGAAAATCTGGCGGCTCTGCCTTTTGCACGATCCGAAAATGAAATGATAGGCTTTTGTTAAGAGATAGACAGGAAGGTTGGTGGTGTTTAGGTGAAAAAGTTAAGACGCAGACGGTGTCTACATCAACCTTCGAACCGCCTCTTTGGCGATGGCCAAAAACATACACAACATAAAACATTATTGGATTAAAAATGGAAAGCTATGAAGAGCAACATAAATCTAAAGCTATTGGAGCAAAGTATTAAGCTGGTTTCTAAAGCATCAGAATTAGAGAACAATACCGCCAACGGCAAACTAAGAGGACTTTTGCATGAGGTAAATAAGGTGGCTCTTGGCATTCCTAATATCACACAGCAGGCAGAGCCATGTGCCAATGATAGGCATGGAATAGAAAAAGACAGTCTTCTGGAGACTATTAAAACTATTCGCGAAAAAATTGAAATGTACCCTGAGCGGTCGGAGGCTATTTTTGAGTTCGCTCAATTGCTCGATCAGGAAAACGAAATGGTGTTGAACTATAGGGGTGAAGAGAGGCCGGTAATGAGGCCTGTGAAGCGTACCAGACTAGACCTCAGAAATAGAGAGAGGGTAAGCAGCTCTCTTAAAGTAAATGCCGGTTGGCAAACCAGTTTGTTTTAAATGAATCAATCTCATGAATATTGGGTGAAATATTCAATATTTGGAGGGTGTACAATGCAAAGGAAATAGCGTCCAGAACTTATGATCAGGAACTGGAATTTCAAACATCCAGAAGCAGTGGTCCCGGAGGTCAGAATGTAAACAAACTGGAAACCCGTGTTACTCTTCGTTTTCATGTACAGAGCTCAGAATGTCTCTCGGAAGAGGAGAAGGAGCATTTGATAAAGAAGTGGTCAGGTAAGCTAAGCAATGAAGGCTATTACCTTATCAGCTCAGAAAAATTTAGAAGTCAGCATAAGAATAAAGAATGGGTGATTGCCTCCTTCAGGTCTGCTTTGGAGAAGGCTTTTACACTGCCCAAGCCACGAAAGAAATCGAAACCATCGAAAGCTGCTATCAAAGAGCGGCTAGACTCCAAAAAGAAACATGCACAAAAGAAATCGATGAGGAAACCTCCCGAATTTTAAGCTCTAAATAACGCCAGAAAGTGCGAAGTTTTAAGCGTTCGGCAGCTGAGTTTGCTTGTTCTGTTTTGGAACCAACTCAGTTAGAAGAACGAAACTGCTCAATTAGCCGACAAGACTAACGCTTCTGATGGTGCTTAGGTTTTGGTTTATAGTTAACCAGTCATTTCCCTGATTTACAGATAAATATAAGTTTCCATTATTGGTTCCAAAGGCCATGTAATTGCCCTTCTTTGCAAAAGCAGCGCGTAGCACCAAATCGAACGAGGTGTGCTGAGGGAGTCCGTTTGAAGTGCTCTGCCAGGATTTGCCGGCATCTTGGGTATGATAAACCGCCAGTTTGCAGTCGTGTGGATAGCGCAGGTCATCGGATTGAGCTGGAATTACCCAGGCTTTGTTTATATCTGTTTCATCTATAGCTAAAGCAAAACCATAGTTGGCCATGCCATTTGGGTCTGAAACATCTTGCCAGTTATCTCCATTGTCGATTGACCTGAATACGCCACAATGGTTTTGCTGCCAAAGCACTTCGGGATTTTGAGGGTGCCTTAATATGGCATGGGGGTCGTGGCCAATAGGTGCTGAATTATCGGGAAGGTAAAAGGCTTTAAGACCTTTATTGGCGGGGTGCCAGGTGTGGCCTTCATCAGAGCATTTGAACACACCCGCACAACTAATGCCCACGAGTAGTTCTTCGGGTTTGTGGGGATGAAAAACAATGGAATGGAGAAAAGGGTTTTTGCTTCCTTTACCACCACCTTGCCATTCTGGTCTGCTTGGGTGCTGAGAAAGTCCGGTTATTTCTTGAAAGCTTTGGCCGTAGTTATCGCTTACAAAAAGGGCAGCCGGTTCGGTGCCTATATAGAGTTTCAGAGCACTGTTAATGTAAGTGGACTGTATAGTCCAGATCGACCTGACTGTCTCATTTTGGTTCAATTCATGGCGCGGAACAGCCACTTCTTCAAAGCTTTTTCCTTCATTTCCAGATAAATACAGTTTGCTTCCCCAGTGTTTGTGATTTATAGCGACCCACCAGTTACCTTCTTCATCGGCATGAAATGCACCGACCGGCAGACCTACAAAAGCTAAGTCAGTCAATGTCCATTTCCCATCGGTTGGAGCATAAATAATAAGTCCTTTGTCTGTTGCAGCCACTAACTTCATATGCGTTTCTATTTACTGCTTATGGCTTGTTAAAATCGGACTTTCCGCCAGTTTTGTGAATGAGGCGTGTTTCCTTAATGACTATTTCATGAGAGAAGGCTTTGCACATGTCATATACGGTTAGGGCAGCTACTGAAGCTCCTGTCAAAGCTTCCATTTCCACTCCTGTTTTGCCGGTGCATCGTGCCTCACAAGTTATTTCAACTAATAGAGGTGTAGCCAGTTGAATTTGAATATCTACTTTATTGAGGTTTAATTGATGGCACAAGGGTATAAGCTCATAGGTTCGTTTTGCGGCCTGTATTCCGGCTATAATAGCGGTTTGAAACACAGGGCCCTTGAGGGTTTTAATTTCTCCGTCTTTAATGTGTTCCTTCATCTCTGAAGGTAACTGTATCAGGCTTTTGGCAATGGCTGTGCGCTGGGTATCGTTTTTAAGGCCCACATCAACCATGGCAGGTTGTTGATCTCGTATATGTGAAAAATCCTTTTTCATAAGCTAGTTTCTAATAGGAAGGTAGGGATATGATTCCCCGCTTTTAAATTGGTTTTTGTTTTCGGGCAATACCAGAAAACCATCGGCTTGGATCATATTTGCAAAATCGCCTGATCCGTTGCCTTTAAAGGTTGTAGCCCTGACGGTACCGTCTGATTTATGTTCGAGTGAACATTCGATGAAATAAGTTAGCTCAGGAGCGAACTCCAAATCATGCGTGAGTATGGCATGGGGGAGGTTTGCCTGAATTTTAAGGCTGCAGTTTACCCAATGCCTAATGTATACCAGAGCGCAAACAAAGGATGACACCGGATTGCCGGGAAGAGCAAATACTGTATTGCCCTTACTGTGAGTGCCAAACCAGAAGGGCTTTCCGGGCCTTTGTTTCACCTTGTGGAAGTGTTTTGTTACTCCTAACTCTTCGAGTACTTCCGGCAGATAGTCGAACTTTCCTCTCGATACTCCACCGGTTAAAACAATTAATTTATAACTTTCTAATATGGATGATATTCGTTTGATCATCAGATTTTTATCGTCTGCGATGTGAAATTGGTCTACTTCAATTCCTAGATCGTTAAGCAAAGACTGAACTCCATAATTGCTCGATCGTCTTACCTGGTGCTCTTTGGGAACATCTCCAATATCAACCAGTTCATCACCGGTAGTTATAATGGCTGCCTTGGGCATTTTCAATACCTCTAAGGCCTTAAGTCCAACAGCTGCTGCTACAATTAATTCCGGATGACTTATTCTTTTGCCACTGTCCACTACAATTTCACCAGCTTGCTTGTCGCTACCTTTAAAATGAATGTTTTGCCTGGCCTGAACATTATCGGCCTGAATGGTGGCTACTCCATTTTCGATGCTAAGGTCTTCATAGCGAATTACCGTATCCAATCCTTGAGGCATAATTGCCCCTGTCATTATCTGAACACATTTACCGGGAATATGGAGCGTTTGTTTGGGAGTGCCCGCACCAATGGTTTGATGTATGGTAAATGCTCTCTGGCCATTGGCAAAGTCAGTGAAGTTAATGGCAATACCATCCATGGTTACTCTGTCGTAAGGAGGCAAATCCCTGTCGGCAAGTATTGGAGAGGCGAGTATTCTTCCTGTAGCCTCTTGCAAGGCCACTTTTTCTTTGGCTGGCTCAAAAGGGTACTTAGCAATTGTATCGAGTGCCTGTTGATAGCTGATCATACCTAAGTATCGTATTAAAATCTGATTTAGAAAATTAGACTATCCGCCAATGGTAGCCATAGACTCAAAACTAGCAGATTGCTCCTTATTCTGTTCTGCCTCAAAACCATTCTTTGCTCTTCGTCCAAAATGCTCTCTAAACTTAGCCTGCAGGTCTTTGTCTGTGGCTCCTGCTCTCATATAGTCTCTAAAACTAAAACCTCCATTCTGGTAGAGGCAGGTTTTTAGCTCGCCTTTTGGGGTGATTCTTATACGGTCGCAGGTAGCACAAATGGCTCTGGAATACGCTGGAATAACGCCAAAACTACCGGCATATCCGGGTGCTTTATAGTTGTATGAGGTAGAACTGCTGTGATCATCCAACCGCAAGGCCTGCGGGTGCTTGTTCAAAATATGGTGCAAAATCTTTTCATAGTTCCATTTAATTTTTTGATAGCCTTTACTGCCACCATTGAACGGCATCTCTTCTATAAATCGTACACTCACAGAATGCTTTTCAGTTAGGGCAACCATCGGTAGTATATCTTCCAGATTATGCTCTTCCATAACTACCGCATTGATTTTAGTTCTTAGCCCCTGGTTCATTAACTCTTCAAAATAGCTCCATACTTTGTCGAATTCGTTTCTGCGCGTAATTCTTGCAAAGCGCTCAGGATTCAGACTATCAAGGCTAAGGTTAACCGCATGAATGCCCAGTGCCTTCATTTGAGCAATGGTTTCAACAGGAGCTGTTCCATTAGTAGTTATACTCAGTTGCTTTATACCTTTTATGGCCTTTAGCTCGCGCATAAAGTAAACGAGGTCTTTTCTAACAAAAGGCTCGCCCCCGGTGAGCCTTACCTTGTCGATGCCCAAGCCGGCCAAAATGGCAACCAACCGAAGCATTTCTTCATAGCTTAACAACTGGTTTTTGGAGCTCCAGGGAAGACCTTCTTCCGGCATACAGTAGAAACAGCGCAAATTGCATCGCTCGGTTACTCCCAATCGGAGGTATCTTAAAGGCCGCCCATGATTATCGACAAGCAAATTATTTATATTGAGGTTTGTTTAGTCCTTTCAAACGTCAGTCATGACCGACATTGTTTCAAGATTAAGAGAATTAGTTGAAAATAGAAAGCGCTTTGCCATTGCCAGGGTCATACAAACCTGGAGGAGTTCTCCACGGCCGGTCGGGTCGGCCATGCTTGTAACGGAAGATGGTACAATGACTGGATCGGTGAGTGGTGGTTGTGTAGAAAGTGCCGTGGTGGCAAAGGCCCTGGATGTTTTGAAACACAACAAGGCAGTAGTGGCCGACTTTGGAGTGGCCGATGACGAAGCCTGGGAGGTAGGTTTGAGTTGCGGGGGAGCCATAAAGGTGCTTATTCAGTCAGGAGATTCTATTGATTGGGAAGTTATTCTCAATGCTTTGGAGAGTAATGTGGCATTGGCTTGGGTAACTAACCTGAACAATGGTTATGCTAATGCGTTTTACTCGGCACAAGATGGGAGCGATGAGGTAAAGCAGGCCTTGGAACAAAGACAACACTTCTTTGCTGATGAGCAATGGTTTATCCATGTTTTCCCTCCCCGGTTGCGGATGCTACTCATTGGATCAGCGCACATAAGCACGGAACTTTTGGTATTGGCGCAACTGCATGATTTTGAAACACTTTTAATTGATCCGCGCGATACTTTTGTGCGTAAGACGGAGCGTATCATTAAGCCTGACCGGTTGGAGGTAAAATGGCCTCAGGAGGTACTGCCAACGCTGAAACTAGACCGTGATTGCTTTGCGGTGATACTATCTCACGACCCGAAGATTGACGATGAGGCATTGAAATTATTGCTGCCTTCTGAGGTGCGTTACATTGGTGCATTGGGAAGCAAAAAGACACATGCCAAAAGAGTAGAAAGGCTAAAAAGTATTGGCTTTACAGAAGCCGACTTGGCTAGAATAGATGCTCCCATTGGTATTGATATCGGTTCGCAGACTCCCAGAGAAATAGCCCTAAGCATAATGGCCGCTATTATTAAGACCAAGAACAACGGTGCAGGCTAGTTTTTATCGGCTACTATTTTTCCCGATTGTCCTTCTGGTCTGGAGCCTATCCATCCTATTTTACCAGTATTGGTTTCTACCAAAAGAAACTGTTTGTTCTTGCCCAGCACTTTATATTGTTCATCAACCAGAAGCAAATCGGTTGTAGTAACAGGGTCAGGTTTCGCCATTAGGGCCATTTCTGACTTTATTACTCCTCTGGAGATTGGTGTATTCAATGTAAGTAATTGATTTCTGGGTATATATCCGGTTCTACCATCGGGGAGCTCAATCTTGCAGCGAGCAGCATTGAGAGCCAAAACCCTGGCTACCTGATTGCGCTCAAGCGTTTCCTGAGCTCTTTGGCTTTTTACATCAGCATAAAAAGGCACTTGCGTTTTCATTCGCATAGTTTCTCCCAGCCAGTCCAAATCGCGGTGCACCACTTTAATACTCCCGTCTATTGGCTTTAAATGATTAATTGGATTCATGGCCCCACGAGAATAAACACCAAAGTGCAAGTGAGGGGGGGTGGTGCGGGCATTACCGGTATTGCCAACGAAACCAATGGTGTCGCCTGCCTTTACCCGGTCGCCTCGCTTCACATTCCAATCGCTCAAATGGGCAAAGTAGAGGCTTTGAGGATTGTGATGGTCTTCCAACCAGATCACCTTGCCTCCAATTCCCCGTTCATCGGCCACTTTTATATACCCATCGGTGGGGGCTATTACGGGTGTGCCGATTGGTGCAAAAATGTCTACTCCTTCATGGCTTCTTGCTCCGCCATCTCGTGGATCTCCCCATACACTGCCAATGGATTTATAGTTGAGCCCGGCCACTGGAAAAGAAAGGGTTGGCACACTTTCGAAAGTAATTTTAAAACTTCCTCCCCTCAATAATTCGGTTTGAAAGCGAAGTACATATTCGGAGTCTTTACGGGGTTCGAAGCCTAACACATGATGGGTGCTATCGGCCGTAGCTACATGAACCATTGAAGATTTTTCTACCCTAAACAAATCGATAAACAAACTGAGGCTGTCTACTGCAAGATCTTGAAGCGAAATTTGAATTTTCTGACCACGCTTGGCCTCAAACCGATAGCCAATGGCCTTGGCTGCCTTATCGTCTACAAAAAAGGCCTCCTCATACGGAAGGTCTATATACAATGGCTTTTCAAGAGCTTCTTTGGCAGAGTTTTGCCAATCTTTGCCCAAAGCTGTATGAAGAAGGTTAGCTCTTTCTAGGGCTTTTTCGTATGCTTCATGGTCGTTTCTGGGAATAAAAGGTTCCGGAATTTTCTCTTCCTGGCATGATGCAATGGCCGCTAAAATGGCAGCAACAAGCACATAATTACGCAATTGCTTAAATCGCATACTGTGATTTTGAGTTTCGACTGGTGTTGGTTTGTCATACATTGACCAATAATCCACTGGGTTTTGGCCAAATGATCTTAATTACTGCCAAACGCAAGAATATGTTGCGTTGGTATGCCTATTCACTAAAAATATTTTCGGAGAGTAACGGAAAAATGGCAGGAGCAGCGGTGTGGTTATTGTTCTTGAGGCAGTTTGCAGGTATAGACCCAATAGTTCATGAATGTTTCAATGGCTCTTGAGTAATCACCCAGATCGCCAGGCTTCACCACATAGCCGTTGGCAGCCTGGCTAAAGGCATCTTTAATGTCGCGCTGGTTGTCACTGGAGCTAAACATTACGGTAGGTATGAACTTGAGCCGTTGTTCTTTCTTAATCAAGTTGAGTAACTCAAAACCTGATATTTCCGGCAGGTTGATGTCGAGAATAATAAGGTTGGGAAAATGAGACTTTGTTTGCTTTAATCGGTGAAGATAGCTTTTGGCCGACTGACCATCTGAAACTACCGTAAGCTCAACCTTATCATCGATAAACTCTTTAAAAAGGTTGATGTCGGCCAAGCTGTCTTCTACATACAATATTCTTGTTTTGTGATCATACATTTGTGCTTTCCTTTAAGTGTTTACTGATTGTGAATTTGAATGTAGAACCTTTGGGTTCGTTGGCTTCAATCCAGATTTCTCCCTGATGTTTTTCTACAATTCGCTTGCAAATGGTGAGCCCCATTCCCGAACCTTTTTCGTCATCGGTGGTGCGCAGGCGTCTAAAAATTTCGAATACCTCTTTTCTGCTTTTCTTCGGTATACCCACTCCGTTATCACTCACCGAAAACTGCCAGGCATTGATAGTTTCTTTAACGGCTATTCGAATAAGGGGCTTTTCTTCTGATTTGAATTTTATGGAGTTGGCAATGAGGTTGATGAAAAGGCGCGATAATAAGATATGTGAACCAACCAAACTAGGCATGTTTTTGTCATAGACTAACTTGGCTTGGCTTTTGGCTATTCTCGACTGTAATTGCGAGCACACGTTTTCTAAAACCTCATTCATGTCTACCTCTTTATAGGGAAACTCACTGGAATTGAGACGGCTATAGTTCAGCAAGTCTTCAGTGAGCTGAATGGAATGTTTTGCGCTCGATTTGATGAACTCGAAGTATTGACGGGCTTTATCGTCCAGCACATGGCTGTACCTCATTTCAAAGAGTTGCACATAATTATCGATAGTCCGTAAGGGCTCCTTGAGGTCGTGTGAGGCTATGTAAGCAAAGTTTTCCAGTTCCATGTTAGACCGTTTGAGCTCCCGGTTGTTTTCTTCCAGTTTCGTCTGCAGCGACTTGAGCTCAGTAATTTCTCTACTTATTGTAACTAGTTCAGTAGGCTTCTGGTTTTCATCCAGCAAAGTTTTAGTAATGGTATCCAGCCAAATTATCGTTCCGTCTTTCCTTTTAGCCTCATATTGTGTGCGAATAAGATCGTTGCCTGCTAGTGCCTGTTCATGAAGATTTTGCCTCACTTGCTCTAAATGATCTTCCTTAATAAACTCGTAAGGGTCGCGGCCTATCAGTTCGTCTGGACGATAACCCGTTATGCGTATCGAAGATGGCGAAACCGACTTATAGCGGCCGTCCAGTTCGTGCCGGCATATGAGTTCGCTGGTATTATCGTGAAGTACCCGATAATTATAGGCAAGGTCGTCTAGCTCGTGTTGAACTCGCCTTACTTCGGTGAGATCTTTTACGGTGGCCACAAAATACTGGACTTCACCTTCATCGTTCTCAATGGGCGAGGGGTTGACTAACACGGGAAACCTGACACCGGATTTTCTTACAAATATGAGCTCGAAGTTTCTGAACTTGCCTTCCATGGTTTCTCCAAGGGCTTTCATAATGGTGTCCAGCTCTTCTTCGGGCCAATAAATGTGTGGTGGAGAACTTTTTAGTAGTTCTTCTTTAGTAAACCCGGTAATGGTGGCCATAGCCTTGTTTACCCAAACGTGCTTTCCTTCTTTATCGATGATTGATATGCCATCGCTTAAGTTTTCCAGTACGGTTTTGAAGGTAGATACCTTTGAGAGCATGCAGTCGAAAAGTTTATGCTGATTGAAATGGATTGAAATAGTGAAAGTCTGTGTGTTTGGTTATTGTTTTCGATATTCCGGTAATAGCCTCAGGAATAAACGCACGAAGTGATTCATTCTCCCAGGCGCTGGTTTTACGCATTCAGAAGAATTATAAGCCTTCTGAAATATCAACTAACAATTTAAAAATAAAGAGAATTTTTTTGAAATAACCTATTGTGGGTAGGCTGTTTTTAAGGACAATATAAAAACAGATGCTATCTGAGGCATAAAATTCTTGATAATACAACCTGTGTACAAAACCCAAAACATGGGGAGATATTGGGCTTTTAAGGAACTAGGTAAGGTGCCTATTCAAAACGGTCGTAGTGACCATTGAGCCATTTCCAAAAGCGAACGATTGGGTTTTTAGTTCTTTTTGCTTCAACAGGTTTTTGCGGCTGGGCTTGAGACGGCACAGACTTAACATTTTTCTTTTTCTTCTTTTTGGGAGCTTTTTCTGAAGACTTATTTTTCAGCTTTTCCTCGTAGTGCTTTTTACGCAGTTCTTTCAGTCGCTTTTCTTCCTCCTCTTTCTTTTTGCGTTCCAGATACTCGGCTTTCTTTTTCCGAGCCTCCACGGGATTTCTGTTGTTTCTGGATTTTGGTTTTCTCTTTTTATCCGTATACCGCTGACGGGCTCCTTTTTCGTCAATGGTGTTTGTCTTGCCTGTGGCCTGGCTTGATTCTTTCGTTGTCTCTTGCTCAGGCTTTGTTTTTGGTTTGGGTTCCGGCAGGTCAATTTTACCCACTACTTTCAAACCTTCCAGCTCGGGCTTTTCTACCTTAAAGCTTTCGAGAGACCGGGTTTTTTCACTGAATTCGTTTTCGAGAGTAATCACCTTGGGCCGGAGAGACTCCACATATTCCGGTTTTTTAGCTTCGGTAACTTTCTCCTTATCTTCTTTTTGAACGCTTTCTTCTGTAGTTTCTGGCTTCTCAGTCTTTTGAGGAGTTTCCGTAGGCATCTCCGTACCGGCAGGCGTGGCAGATTTAGGAGCAAAATGCGAAGTAAGAAAGGCCAACTCTTCTTCCTGAATCTTTATGTTCGGATGGTTATTTACCTCCCTAAAATGTTCCTTCAGTACTTTAACTATGACTGATGAATCTACCTCAAGTTTTCTGGAGAGTTGTCCGAGTCGCATGCCGTTGGAATTTATGGCTGCGAATATAAAGAACTCGTTTTCAAGATGCTAGTGACCAATTGTAATTCGATGTAGGACCCGTGCCGTCCTATGTTTTCTTTTGTTTTCAGTCCCCTCCAATTCATGGATAGCACTTCTATGCCTTTTCGTACAGCCAAATGGGCAGCACACTATGAACTATGATGCAGTTAACTGTTTTTTCAAAATTCTCTTTGATCTAAAAAATAAACCCTTCACTTTTGGGCAAGATGAAACGAGTAAGCACTATCCAAACCATTATTACCATTGTGGTGACACCGCAATAAGGGGAGGATATTGTTCAAAATATATGATACGAAGCCTTCCCGAAACGGAAGGCTTTTTTGTTTTAGTGCCATTATTCAGCGGGTGCCCAATTTCCAGAGACTTCTGGCCGGGATCACCAAAGAATCTCCAAATGCCTTGCACTTAGCAGGAGATTCTTCGGTAGCACATTCCTGATGAACATGAGAATGTTCTCCCTCTGAATGACTCGGTACGGGAACATTGAACATAAAATATGAAACAGTTAAACTCAATTATTACAGTAGTCATTATTACCGGCCCATCGGGGTGAGGGAGCGACTTCTGTATGCAGTATTGAAGGCCTTTCTCACCCCGTGAGAGAGGCCTTTTTATTTGGCGTTCTCCTGAATCTATCTGTCAACTGGCAAGCTTATTTCCGGAATTGCCGAATAAATGCCTTATCGCTCAGCCTTGTCTTGGCAGGTAGGCTTTAGGATTAGGAATAGATGAGATTAGTGAGAGACTTAAAACTGTAAAAGCATTAGTGTAAGTACTTGAAAAACAATTAAATAAAGTAGCAATTGTTTGAATTGAAAACTGTAGTAAAACGGAATTTAGGGCTGCAACAGGTAGCTCAAACCAATAATTTCAAAATGTAGAAACATGTATTACAACGACCAGACAACGATTTTTTTAGATGGCCAGTGGTTAAAGGCTGGAGAAGCCAGGGCCAGTTTATACAGCCAGTCCATGCACTATGGGAGTGGGGTGTTTGAAGGCATCCGATCATATGCTACAGCCGAAGGAACCTCAATATTTAAAGCCGAAGCTCACTATGAGCGTTTGATCGATTCCGCGCATAAAATGCACATGCCTTGCGACTATACGGTCAGCCAACTGGTCGATTGGACATACGAGTTACTGGAGCGCAATGGGTTAAAGGATGCCTATATCCGCCCGTTACTTTATCTGGGTGAGAATATGTCTTTACAAAAGGTAAGCACCAGCCACCTTTTTATCTGCGCCTGGGAATGGGGCAGGTATTTAGGAGATAATCTGCTCAATGTAATGGTATCATCCTACGAACGGCCCAATCCCAGAGCTGTGCCGGTTTCGGCCAAAGTTACCGGACACTACACCAACTCTATTTTGGCTACTACAGAGGCCAAAGGCAAAGGGTTCGATGAGGCTCTGTTGCTCGATGAAAACGGCAGTGTGGCCGAAGGTAGTGGTGCCAATTTTTTCTTCGAAAAAGACGGAGAGCTCTTTACACCACCGCTGGGCAACATTCTACCCGGTATAACCAGAGCCACTGTGTTTGAACTGGCCGCACAAATGGGAATAAAGGTAAATGAAGCCTACTTCTCTCCGCATATGGTTAAAGGAGCAGACGGGGCCTTTTTTACCGGTACGGCTGCAGAAATTGCCGGTATAGAATTTTTAGATGGCAGTCCTTTCCGATTGCCCTGGAAGAAAACCATTGGTTATCGCATAGCACAGCATTACCAACAACTGGTTCGAAAGACATTGCCTAAAACATTGATAAACGCTTAAATGGAACTCAATAAATATAGTAAAAGACTCACGCAAGACCCCTCACAGCCCGCTTCGCAGGCTATGCTCTATGGCATTGGCCTCACGGAAGAAGACATGGGCAAAGCCCAGGTAGGTATTGTGAGCACCGGCTATGATGGAAACACCTGCAATATGCACCTGAATAAGCTGGCAGAGCAGGTAAAAGCCAGTGTTTGGAAAGAAAACCTGGTGGGACTCATGTATCATACCATTGGCGTGAGTGATGGTATTGCGAATGGTACAGAAGGTATGCGGTATTCGCTGGCTTCAAGAGAGATTATTGCAGACTCCATAGAAGCTGTGGCAGGAGCGCATTATTACGATGCTCTCGTAACCGTAGTAGGCTGCGACAAGAACATGCCCGGGGCACTAATTGCTATGGGGAGGCTCAATCGACCATCCATTATGCTATACGGTGGCACCATAGCCTCAGGCTGCTACAAAAATCAGAAACTCAACATAGTTTCTTCATTCGAAGCCCTGGGGCAACGATTTGCAGGTACTTTATCAGACGAAGATTATAAAGGGATTATTAAAAACTCCTGTCCGGGAGCTGGTGCTTGTGGGGGCATGTATACGGCCAATACCATGTCTTCGGCAATAGAAGCCTTGGGTATGTCACTGCCTTACAGCGCTTCTAACCCGGCCATAAGTGCTGATAAAAAGGAAGAATGCAATAAAATAGGTAAGGCCATCAGAAATGTGCTGGAGCTCGATTTAAAGCCCCGGGATATTATGACCAGGAAATCGTTCGAAAATGCCATTCGGTTGATCACCGTTCTTGGAGGCTCTACCAATGCTGTAATGCACCTCATAGCCATAGCCCATAGCATAGACATTGAGTTGACCCTTAATGATTTTCAGCGCCTTACAGACATTACTCCCTTTTTGGCCGACCTAAAACCCAGTGGGAAGTATCTGATGGAAGATTTACATGAAGCAGGGGGTATTCCTGCCGTAATGAAGTGGATGCTGAAAGAGGGAATGCTCCATGGCGATTGCCTGACGGTTACCGGTAAGACCATTGCAGAGAATTTGGCTACCGTACCCGATCTGGATAACTCAAAAGCCATTCTTAAGCCAAAAGAGACGCCCATTAAACTCACAGGACATTTACAAATGCTCTTTGGTAACCTGGCAGAAGAAGGTGCTGTAGCTAAAATAACCGGAAAAGAAGGTGAAAGATTTGAAGGAAAGGCCATTGTGTTTGACGATGAGTTTTCTGCGATAAGAGGTATACAAAGTGGAAGAGTAAAGGATGGCCACGTGGTAGTAATTCGCTATGAGGGCCCTAAGGGTGGACCGGGAATGCCCGAAATGCTCAAGCCTACCTCAGCCATAATGGGAGCAGGTTTGGGCAAAACAGTAGCTATGATTACTGACGGCCGATTCTCAGGAGGAAGCCACGGGTTTGTAGTTGGCCATGTGAGTCCTGAAGCTCAGGTAGGGGGTACCATTGCCTTGGTTCAGGACGGTGATCCCATAGTAATAGATGCCACCCGCAATCAAATCAATTTACTGGTATCTGAAGCCGAGTTGGCTGAAAGAAGAAAAAACTGGAAAGCACCGGCTCTTAAAGTAAGTAAAGGTGCCCTTTATAAATATGCCAAAACAGTAAGCTCTGCGGCACAGGGCTGTGTAACCGATAATTAAATGCAAATGGAAGCAACAATAGCTCAGTCAGTTAGCGAAAAAGTAAAGACTTCGGGTGCCGAAGCTGTAATTCGTTCACTCTTGGCCGAAAAAGTCGACCTGCTGTTCGGTTACCCCGGTGGAGCCATTATGCCGGTATACGATGCACTTTTTCACTATCAACAGGCACTTAAACATGTACTTACCCGGCACGAGCAGGGAGCCATACATGCAGCTCAGGGATATGCCCGGGCTACCGGAAAGGTAGGTGTTGTTATGGCTACATCAGGTCCGGGAGCTACTAACTTAATCACCGGAATTGCCGATGCCATGATAGATTCTACACCATTGGTGTGTATTACCGGTCAGGTGGGATCACACCTTTTAGGTACAGATTCTTTTCAGGAGACAGACATCATAAGTATTTCTATGCCCTGTACCAAGTGGAACTTTCAGGTAACTAAAGCAGAAGAGATTCCTGCCGCGTTGGCCAAAGCCTTTTACATTGCTCAAAGTGGCCGACCCGGCCCTGTACTTATAGACATTACAAAAGATGCTCAGTTTGGAGAGGTAGAGTTTGAATACCGCCCCTGTCAGAATGTGAGGAGTTACAAACCAGTGCCACCAATAAACCCGGAGGCTATTGAACAGGCTGCCGAACTTATCAATTCAGCAAAAAGGCCATTTGTTCTTTTTGGTCAGGGTGTAATTCTTGGGCAGGCCGAAGAAGAATTCAAGAGTTTTATTGAGAAAACGGGTATACCGGCTGCCAGCACCCTTTTAGGACTCTCTGCCTTGCCTACCGATCATCCTCTTAATGTCGGTATGTTAGGAATGCATGGCAATTATGGCCCTAATAAGCTCACCAATGAATGCGATGTGCTAATAGCCATAGGTATGCGTTTCGATGACCGCGTAACCGGAGATCTTTCTCGCTATGCCGTTCAGGCTAAAGTCATTCATCTGGATATAGACCCTTCTGAGATCAATAAAAACGTGAAAGTTCAAGTGCCTGTATTGGGCAACTGTAAGGAAACATTAAAGCATCTAACCCAAGCCGTAAAACGAAAAAGCCATCAGGCTTGGCTAGAACAATTCAGAGCCTATGGCCAGATAGAGCATGAGCAGGTAATTGAGCCCGAATTGAAGCCATTAGGCCCTGAACTAACCATGGGTGAAGTAATTCGGCAAGTGAATGAACTGGCTCGGGGAGAAGCGATCTTGGTTACTGATGTAGGGCAACATCAGATGGTGGCTTGCCGCTATACTCACTTCAAACAAACCAAAAGTAATATTACTTCCGGTGGATTGGGCACCATGGGATTTTGTCTTCCGGCTGCTCTGGGAGCCAAATTAGGCACGCCCGATAGAGAAGTGGTGGCCGTGATAGGTGATGGAGGCTTTCAGATGACTTTACAAGAGTTGGGAACCATTTTCCAGACAAAAGCTGCCGTAAAAATCATTATTCTCAACAATAGTTTTTTGGGCATGGTGAGGCAATGGCAACAGCTCTTTTTCGATAAGCGCTATAGCAGTACCGAAATGGTGAACCCTGACTTTGTGAAAATAGCGGAAGGCTACGGTATTAAAGGCCGATCAATCAAGCAGCGAAGTCAGCTCAAAGAAGCAGTGGCGGAGATGTTGAACCATAAAGAAAGCTATCTGCTCGAAGTACACGTGGGTAAAGAAGATAATGTATTTCCCATGGTGCCCACAGGAGCCAGTGTTTCAGATGTAAGATTGTCATAGCTATGCGTAAAGACTTTACCATAACCGTATTTACAGAAAACCATATTGGTTTGCTAAACCGAATAACTTCTGTATTTACCAGAAGGCATCTCAACATAGAAAGCCTCAATACCTCAGAGTCTCAGATACCGGGTATTCACCGGTTTACTATCGTGCTCAACACTACCGAGGAGATTGTACAGAAAATTGTGCTTCAGTTGGAAAAACAGGTAGAAGTAATTAAAGCAGTTTATCACCTCGATGAAGAGACTGTTTTTCAGGAGATTACCCTGTTTAAAGTGTCGGTAGAACAAGCAGCTCAGCACAATCTTGTGGAGCGACTTATCCGCGATAAGAACGCACGCATACTCTCCGTAGAGCAAGACTTCATGATTATTGAAAAAACCGGTCATAAGGCCGAAAACGATGACTTGCTGGAGTTTCTTAGACCTTTTGGGCTCATAGACTATGTGAAGTCCGGCAGGGTGTCGCTTATCAAACCAGACGAAGAACTTAAAAACCTACATGAGCTCGTCAATGAGGCCAGGCAGGCCAATAATAATCAATCATTTAACTGAAAATCATTTAAACCTTAATACAATGGCATTAATCAATTTTGGAGGCGTTGAAGAAAACGTAGTAACCAGAGACGAATTTCCACTAAACAAAGCACAAGAAGTGTTGAATGGAGAAACTGTAGCCATCATAGGCTATGGTGTGCAAGGCCCCGGACAATCGTTGAACCTCAGAGATAACGGAATCAACGTAATTGTAGGGCAAAGACAACCTTCCAGGTCTTGGGATAGAGCCGTAGAAGATGGTTGGGAGCCAGGAGTGAATCTTTTCTCAATTGAAGAGGCTTTGGAAAGAGGCACTATTATTTGCTACCTGCTCTCTGATGCGGCACAAATTCAGTTGTGGCCAACCGTTAAAAAACACCTTACAGCCGGCAAAATGCTCTATTTTTCGCATGGCTTTGGGGTTGCTTATTCCGATAAAACCGGCATTGTTCCTCCGGCCGATGTCGATGTGGCTCTTGTAGCTCCTAAAGGCTCAGGAACCAGCTTGAGAAGGCTTTTTGTCGAAGGCAAGGGATTAAACTCTTCATTTGCTGTGCATCAAGATGCAACCGGAAAAGCACGGGATCGAATTCTTGCATTGGGTATAGGCGTAGGTTCAGGCTATCTGTTCGAAACCACCTTTATCAAAGAAGTAACCTCTGACTTAACTGGAGAAAGAGGAACCTTGATGGGAGCAATACAAGGGCTGTTTCAGGCGCAATATGAAGTATTGAGAGCCAATGGCCATTCTCCTTCCGAAGCCTTTAATGAAACGGTTGAAGAAGCAACCCAGTCACTCTATCCTCTTATTGCTGAAAACGGTATGGATTGGATGTATGCCAACTGCTCTACCACTGCTCAGCGTGGGGCTTTAGACTGGAAGGATCCTTTCTATGAAGCCACAAAACCGGTGTTTGAAAAACTCTACGCATCCGTAAAAGCAGGTATTGAGGCACAAAAATCCATAGATTCCAACTCTCAGTCCGACTACAGGGAGAAGCTACAGAAGGAACTGGACGAACTTCATAATTCGGAAATGTGGCAGGCCGGCCGTGCAGTGCGCGCACTAAGACCCGAAAATGCTCCATCTGTAAAGAAAGAGGAATTGGTTTAACCCGCTCCATCTTTCCCTAGAATAGGAGGAGAGTATTACTCCTAGAGTAGGCTGTAAAGGCCTACTTCAAATGATTCTAGTACCCGTCATTCCCAACTTGATTTGGAATCCCTCTCGGCCTAAGGTGCGATTGTTTGGAGATTCCCGCCTAAGCGGGAATGACGTGTTAAATGATACGAATATGCGATGAATACAACTACTTTTTACATGCCACAACTAGCTGATATTGAAAAGGCAGCAGAAAGGCTTCAAGGGGTCATTCAACGAACCCCTTTGTTGCCAAATCTGTCATTTTCAGAAAAGCATGGAGCTAATATTCAATTTAAGCGAGAAGATTTGCAGGTAGTAAGGTCCTACAAGATTCGTGGAGCATACAACCGTATCAGCCAGCTAACCGGGGCAGAAAAGAAGAATGGCGTGGTGTGTGCCAGTGCAGGAAATCATGCACAAGGCGTGGCATATTCCTGCAGAATGTTGGAGGTAAATGCCACCATTTTTATGCCTGCTCCAACACCAAAGCAAAAGGTAGATCAGGTCAAGTTCTTCGGTAAGCATTGGGTAGATGTGGTGCTGATTGGCGATACTTTTGATGATGCCTACCGCTTGGCTCAGGAATATTGCAAGAAGCAAAAGGCGGCTTTCATCCATCCGTTTGACGATGAGCAAGTGATTGAAGGCCAGGGAACGGTGGGGCTTGAAATTCTGGAGGATGCCCATGACCCCATCGACTATCTCTTTTTACCGGTAGGAGGTGGCGGGCTCGCTGCAGGAGTCTCCACCATTTTTAAGGCACTAAGTCCTAAAACCAAAATCATAGGAATAGAGCCTCAGGGAGCACCGGCTATGCTTCAATCGGTAAATTCCGGTAAGAGAGTAGTCCTTCAATCCATTGATAAGTTTGTCGATGGGGCTGCTGTCCAATCGGTTGGAGAGAAAACTTTTGAGATTTGCAGAAATCAGCTCGATGAGATTGTTACGGTTCCTGAAGGGCTGGTTTGCACCACCATTCTGGAGCTCTATAATCGCGAGGCCATTGTGGTAGAACCTGCAGGAGCACTGAGTGCGGCCGCCTTAAGCCTTTTTAGTCGGCAGATAAAAGGTAAAAATGTGGTTTGTGTATTGTCAGGAAGTAATAACGACATTTCGAGAACCGAGGAAATTCGTGAACGGTCGTTGCTATATGAAGGACTCAAGCATTATTTCATAGTTCGTTTTCCACAGCGCGCTGGAGCGCTCAAAGAGTTCTTGGTTGAAGTATTAGGGCCGAATGACGACATCGTACATTTTGAATACACCAAAAAAACAGCCAGAGAAAAAGGTCCTGCTTTAATTGGCATTGAGCACATGCGAAAAGAAGACTTTGAGCCACTTTTGGAACGAATGAATTCGAGAAACTATCAGGTAGAATACCTCAACGAGCAACCGAATTTGTTCGGGTTTATTCTTTAAAACTTAACCGTCACCCTGAACTTGTTTCAGGGTCTTTTTGAAGATGGTTCTGCTCCTGAAAAGTCGGGACCGAATGGCGAACATAATTTTGGTCACCATTGGTGTCATCATCAATGTGAGAAAAGCGGTGAAGACACCGCTTGTGGCGGAAATCTGTTCGGGAAAAACCTTACCGTCACCCTGAACTTGTTTCAGGGTCTTTTTAAAAAGGATTCTGCTCCCGAAAAGTCGGGACCGAATGGCGAGCATAATTTTGGTCATCATTGGTGTCCTCATCAATGATGTGAGGAAGCGGTGGAGACACCGCTTGTGGCGAAGAATAATTAAGCGGTGAAAAACTTAACCGTCACCCTGAACTTGTTTCAGGGTCTTTTTTAAGAGGATTCTGCTCCTGAAAAGTCGGGACAGAATAACGAGCATAATTTTGGTCACCATTGGTGTCATCATCAATGTGAGAAAAGCGGTGAAGACACCGCTTGTGGCGAA
>MDTG01253956.1_pt1 | contig 47639 bp, 43 predicted proteins | sample 811421 | NCBI WGS metagenome assembly MDTG01 (sample SAMN05326645, study PRJNA326480) | marine metagenome | isolation source: seawater | place: Pacific Ocean: South East | collected 2011 | reverse complement strand
GTCGGCAACGAAGGCGTCATCACGGTTGAAGAAGCCAAGTCGCTCGAAACCGAACTCGACGTCGTCGAAGGCATGCAGTTCGATCGCGGCTACCTGTCGCCGTACTTCATCACCAACCCGGACAAGATGATTGCCGAGCTGGAAGACTGCTACATCCTGCTTCACGAGTCGAAGCTGTCCAGCCTGCAGCCGATGCTGCCGATCCTGGAGCAGGTCGTTCAGTCGCAGAAGCCGCTGCTGATCATCGCTGAAGACGTTGACGGCGAAGCCCTGGCCACCCTCGTGGTCAACAAGCTGCGCGGCGGCCTCAAAATCGCTGCTGTCAAAGCCCCGGGCTTCGGCGACCGCCGCAAGGCCATGCTGCAGGACATCGCTGTCCTCACCGGCGGCCAGGTCATCTCCGAAGACCTCGGCATCAAGCTGGAAAACGTCGGCATGGAAATGCTCGGCACCGCCAAGCGCATCACCATCGACAAGGACAATACGACCATCGTCGACGGCGCCGGCAAGAAGAAAGACATCGAAGCTCGCGTATCCCAGATCCGCAAGCAGATCGACGACACCTCTTCCGACTATGACCGCGAGAAACTGCAGGAACGTCTGGCCAAGCTGGCCGGCGGTGTTGCCGTGATCAAGGTCGGTGGCGCAACTGAAGTCGAAGTGAAAGAGCGTAAGGACCGCGTCGACGACGCCCTGAACGCAACCCGCGCCGCTGTCGAAGAAGGCATCGTCCCGGGTGGTGGTACGGCCCTGCTCCGCGCCTCCAAGAACATCGACGTGGTTGGCGAAAACGACGACGAGAAAGCCGGCATCGACATCGTCCGCAAGGCGCTCGAAGCTCCGGTTCGTCAGATCGCCGAAAACGCTGGCGTGGAAGGCTCTGTGGTCGTGAACACGATCCTGCAGACCAAGTCGCGCTCGCACGGCTTCAACGCCCAGACCGAAGAATATGGCGACCTGGTTGCCATGGGTGTCATCGACCCGGTCAAAGTTGTCCGTTCGGCCCTGCAGAACGCCTCCTCCGTGGCTGGCCTGCTGATCACGACGGAAGCTGCGATCGCCGAAGCGCCTAAGAAGGATGCTCCGGCCGGCGGCATGCCGGACATGGGCGGCATGGGTGGCATGGGCGGCATGGGCTTCTAAGCCCCGCCCGGACACTTATCCGGAAAACAAGGCGGCCTCCCGGAAACGGGGGGCCGCTTTTCTTTTCAGGACTGGTGCCGGTCGCATGAATTGGTCGATCCTGACCTCTTACCCGAGGGAACGATTGCGGGCGGCCCTTCCACTCCGTAGCATTGGCGCAGAGCTGGCGAAGACCGGCAGGAGGAGGAAATGATGAGCTCGCAGGATTTCTGGAATCTCGGTGATTTGCTGGACGCGGTCGGCGCGGCACTTGGCCCGGACGATATTGCCCTGGTCCATGGCGACCGGCGCATCACCTGGCCGGACATGACGGCCCGCTCCAACCGGATGGCGCGCAACCTGCTGGCACGGGGCGCGAAGACAGGCGACAAGGTCGGCTTCTACCTGCGCAACCAGCCGGAATACATGGAAGGGCTCGCTGCCTGCTTCAAAGGCCGCCTGACGCATGTGAACGTCAACTACCGCTACCTTGAAGACGAGCTGTTCTACATCTTCGACAATTCAGACGCGACGGTCGTGTTCTTCGATGTCGAGTTCATGGACCAGGTGAAAAAGGTCCAGCCGCGCCTGCCCGGCGTGACCAGCTGGGTCCAGATCGGCGGCGGCGAGACGGCGGACTTCGCCGTGGCCTATGAAGACCTGGCCACACAGGGCGACCCGTCCCCGCTCGGTTTCCCGAGGTCCGGCGATGACCTGCTCTTCCTCTATACCGGCGGCACGACCGGCATGCCGAAAGGCGTGATGTGGTCCCACAAGATCTGGCGCCAGGCCGGCATGGAAGGCGCCGAGGCCCAGGGCCTGCCGGTGCCGAAGAACATCGAGGAACATGTCATGGCGGCGCAGGCGCTTGGCCGGCATGTCCGCAACATTCCCGCCTGCCCGCTGATGCATGGCACCGGCCTGTTCACCGCCATGGGCTCACTGGTCGGCGGCGGCACCATCGTGACCCTCACGGAAAACAAGCATTTCGACCCGCAGAACCTGTTTGAGACCATCGAGCGTGAGGGCGTCACAAATATGGCCATCGTGGGCGATGCGTTCGGCAAGCCGATGCTGGCCTATCTCGACGCCAATCCCGGCAAGCACAAGCTGGACACGGTGGTAGGCATAATCTCGTCCGGCGTCATGTGGAGCACCGAGGTCAAGCGCGGCCTCCTGCGCCACATGCCGAACGCCGCCATGACCGACAGTTTCGGCGCCTCCGAAGCGGTCGGCTTCGGCACATCCATCATGACTGCAGACGGCGAGGTGAAGACGTCCAAGTTCACCATCGGCTCGAAGTGCAAAGTGTTCACCGAGGACGGCCGCGAAGTCGTGCCGGGCAGCGGCGAGGCCGGCTTTATCGCCCGCGGCGGCGCGGTGCCGCTCGGCTATTACAAGGATCCGGAAAAAACCGAAAAGACGTTCAAGACGATCAACGGCGTCCGGTACTCCGTGCCCGGAGACTGGTGCACGGTAGAACCCGACGGCACGATCACCCTGCTCGGCCGCGGCTCCAACTGCATCAACACAGCCGGAGAGAAAGTCTATCCGGAAGAGGTCGAGGAAGCCCTGAAGGCGCATGACGCCGTAAAGGACGCCCTTGTGGTCGGCGTGCCGGACGACAAATGGGGCCAGGCCATCACGGCCGTGGTGTCACTCGACGGACAGGCCGACGAGGCATCCCTGCGGGAATTCGTGAAAACCAAGCTCGCCCACTACAAGGCGCCCAAACGGGTCCTTTTCAAGGACGATCTCGGCCGCGCGGTGAATGGCAAGGCGGACTACAAGTCCATCAAGGCGTTTGCGCTTGCAGAACTCGGCATCGAGGCCTGATCGCTGACGGTCAGGCCTTGCGGCGCCGCAGGGACCGGAAGACCGCATCGGCCCGTGCCACCAGCGCGCCGTCTTCGGTCAGCATGTCCGTCATGACGTGAACGAGGTCCCCGTCCACGCCTTTGACCTGCGGGTGTGCTTCCAGCCAGCTGCCTTCCGGCACGATGCCCATGAATTCCATGGTGAGCTTGATCGTGACAGACATCCGCTCGGTCGCCGACCAGACGGCCCAGGCGAGCGCGCTGTCGGCAAAGGCACAGATCATGCCGCCATGCATGAAGCCCATGCCGTTGCAGTGACGGTCCAGCACCCAGATGCCGCAGCGGAGGTCGCCCTCGCCCGTCGCCAGATAGGATGGGCCATTATGGATAGAGAATTTGCCTCGCGTGGGGCGCGGGGCAAATCCGGGGGGCGGCGGTTTCAGCGCGCCGTCTTCGCTCATTCGTCGGCGTTGCCGAAAATGGGATGGATCACTTCATCGCCGGGTTCGATGCCCAGCTCTTCGGCGCGGCCGCCATTCAGCTCAAGAACCGATTTTACCGGCACGCCCGGTGTGATGGTCCGCAGGGAGCCGGGTACGGTCTCACGCGCGATGGCGATGACTTTGCCTTGCGGGTCCATGAACAGCATGTCCAGCGGGATCAGCGTATTCTTCATCCACATCGCCGCTTCGCGCGGCTGGCCGAAATCGAACAGCATGCCCGCATCCGGGTCCATGCTCTCACGGTTCATGAGGCCAGTGGTGATTTCTTCCGGCTCGTCGGCGATCTCAACCGTGAAGGCGTGTGCGCCATTCGCGGATTCGATGGTCAGCGGGCTGGTTTCCAGCTCGGCCAGTGCAGCCGGCGCGGAAAGAACGAGGGCGAACGCGGCCATGCCGCTGACAAGAAAGCGTTTCATGCGCTATGGTTTAGCCGCCGCTCAGACCAGCGGCAAGCATTCGTGGCGGTTGGAGTGCGGCTTCAGCCCGGCTTGAGGCTGGTAACGTGCTCGCCCTTGGCGCCATCCTCGATGATGGCTTGCAGTCCGGTGCCCGGCTCAATCTCTTCAAAGCCCGCTTTGCGCAACACGACGGCGTGGACGAAGATGTCCTGATCCTTGCCTTCCCGCTGTACAAAACCGTAGCCACGCGCCCGGTTGAACCATTTCAGCGTGACAGGCTCATAATCCGGCTCAACGCCCAGTTCCCGGGCCACGACCGCCTTCGGGCGCTCCATCTCGATGATGCTGGCGGTCTGCCAGCCACGCTCGGTCTGCATGGCGTTGCAGACGATGCGGGCGCCCTCATCGGCATAGGTTTCGCCATAGGAGCGCAGGCAGGTGATGTGGATCATGACATCGCCGGTCAGCCCCGGATCCGAGGTCGATTCCGCCACGATGAAACCGTAGCCCTTGGTGCTGTCGAACCATTTGACGCGACCAATCACACGCACCGTTTCGGGCGTGGGATCCGAATCTGATTCTGATCTTGCAGCTATTCCCGTCATCAACCCTAATTCCCCTACGACGCAACGTAAGAAATGTTAACGCGCTTGTCACGCGATCTTCACACGATATTTCGCCTCGCAGCCAAATGAGCGTCTAATGGTCAAATGTGGAGAAAATTGGTGTCTGCCGCGCGGAATGTCCGCGACCCGGCCAGGGCGCTCGGGCCACGGTCAATGCAGCCCCGTCCTGCCGGCCAGCGACTGGAGCAACTGTTACACATCACGAGGCAGGCACGCTCATTGGGGCGGCGTGACGACTGTGCCGGGAGGCACATCCACACCCGGTAGATCAGGAGCCGGCGTGTCTGGCGGCGTTGGCGCGGCGCCGGCAAGAAAGTCGCTGCCCGCCGATTGCGCTGCCTGTGACAGGGTCTTCCCGCGCCCAATCTCGTTAACAGCCCGAGCCGCATCGAATGTACCGCGCCGGCCGGTTTCCGGGGAAACAATGGTCAGAGTCATGCCGCTGTCCGAGGATGAACCGGCAGAGCCGGATGCCGGTGCCAGCGTCATCTGGCACTGTTCCGTATCCTGCAGTTCCCCCAGGCAGGGATCGTCTGTATCGATTTCCATGTGAAGGGTTGCGCCGGCGTCCGGCGCGTTGGTGATCTGGCTGACACGGGAGCCGCGCTCGTTCCGGCTGGGCTCTCCGCTGACAGGGACCACCTGTTCGGCCTGAATCCTGGTGCTGTTCTTTTCAGTGTCCTGCCGTACTGTTTCCGGCACCGGCGGAGGCGGCTGCGCTTCCTGCCTATTCAGCGGCACCATATTGAGCAGTTCCTGCGGATTGATCTGTGTACTGCAACCAGAAAGACCAGACACAAACAGGATCGCAGCCGCCCCGAAGGCCAGCCGGATACCGATCGCGTTTGCCGTTGCAGGCCTCATTCGCATTTCCCAGTTCCCACCGCGAGAGAAAGAGAGCCCCGGACCGGCAACCGGTCCGGGGCCATGAGGATTATTGCGAGACGTTGGCGAAGTTGCCCGTGCCGATCTGCGTGATCGTCGCTGTCGCGTTGGACGCAACCGCTTGGGTGACGTTCGCATCGTTCAGCTCACCGGTCTGCATGATGCTCGCCCAGCCACCATCCGTGGACTGGGTGACCGAAGCGTCATTACCCGTGCTGAGCGACGTACCGCCCTCCTGGCTGATCTCGGCGAAATTGCCGGCACCGGCCGTCTGGCTGATGCTTGCTTCGCTGTTCCAGTCAGCCTGCGTGATCTTCGCAAAACCGCCTGTCCCGCCCTGCGAGATGTCCGCATCGCCGCGACGGCTGGCGTCCTGGTCAACCATACCGAAATTGCCGGTGCCGCTCTGCTCGATATAGCCGTCATTGCCCAGCGCAAAGGATGATCCATCCTGCGAGATCACTGCCGCGTTGAACTGGCCGGTCTGCATGACGGTGCCTGTATTTCCAGACGCGCCCTGTGTCACCGCCGCCAAGTTGTAATTGTTCAACTGGTCGATATCCGCAGTGTTACCGATCCCGCCCTGCGTGGCGAGCGCAACGTTGCCGTCACCGATCTGGTCCACATAGGCCGAATGTTGACGGTTGGACTGTGTGACGCCGGCAATATTGCCTTCGCCAGTCTGAGTGACATCCGCATAGATGCCGCTGTCACCGCCATTGGCCGCTCCGGCATCCGATTGTGCCACACCGGCCAGGTTGCCGTCGCCGGTCTGGGTCACTGCCGCCTCGAACGAATTTGACAGGTCCAGATTGTAGGTCTGGGTCACGACCGCACCGCTGGCTCCGTCCTGGGTGACGGTGGCCAACAGGTCCGCGTCACCGTCGCCATTCATGGTCTGGGTGACATCGGCAATCGCGCCATTGTCCTGGGTGATATTTGCATCAATCCCAGTCGACCCATTGCCATAGACAGCCTGGGTGACATTCGCCGTCGAGCCGCCATTCTGATTGATCACGGTCGAGACATCGCCTGACTCGACCGCACCGCTGAAGGATGTGGACGGGTTGGCCACGGTCTGCTGCACAGTCGCAGCGGATCCGCCATCCTGCGTGACTTTCGCAGACAGGCCGGACGCACGATAGCCGCTGGCGTCTTGCGAAATATCGGAACTGGACGCGCCAGCCTGATTGACCGTGGCAAACAGGTTCTTCGCATGTCCGTCGGTTGCCGACTGGGTCACGGCAGAAGTCGAGCCGTCCGACTGCGTCACGACCGCGCGCAGCGTGCCCGTGAAGTTCGGACCGGTTCCCGTCTGCGCCACGTCAGAGATGTTGGCATTGCCGTTCTGCGTGACATTGGCGACCTGGTTGAACCCGCCCCCGAGATTGGACTGCGCTACCGAGGACGTGTTGTCGTCACCGAACTGCTGGACGGTGGCTTCAGGGTCGGCATTATAGGCGTTGTCGATGCCAATGCTCCCGTTCGGAGAGTCGTCCTCCTGGGTGATAAGAGAGCTGTTACCATTGCCGACCTGAAGGTTGTCGGCATAGGCGCCGATGCCGCTCTGCTCGACCATCGAGCTGTTGTCGTTGCCGGTCTGGTCGACCATGGCGAAGCCACCTTCGCCTTGCTGTTCGACAGACGCATCGTTCGACGCGCCAGTCTGGGTGACCGATGCGATGTCGGCCACGCCACCCTGGGTCACCATCGCCGAGTTGTCGGACCCGCCCTGGGTCACTTCGGCCAGCTCGCCGCCTTCATCAGCATCCAGATCCTGACCCTGCTGAACGGTGGCAGAGTTACCCGAGCCGCCAACCTGGGTCACACTCGCCGTCTGAGCGACGACCCCTGCGGTGTACTGATCGATATCGACCGAGTTCGGCGCCGATCCGACATTGGTGTCCGAGTACTGGATCACGTCGGCGTCATTGCCCACCGCCGATCCTGCTTCACTGACCTGGTCGATATCCGCTTCATTGGTGGCGATCTGGTAATTGTCGATCCCCGGAGGGGCATGCCCCTGACGGACGGTGGCGTCATTCTTGCCCCCAGTCTGATCCACCGTCACGAAGTTCTCATTGCTCTCCTGACCGGTTGTGACCAGGTCAGCAGCCAGGGTCTGGTCGACGTCCGCCGTGTTGTCGGCGCCGCTCTGGTTTACGATCGCTTCTTCAGCGAATGCGGGACCTCCGAAACACACCGCCGCTATGGCGACAGTTGCGAGTAATTTCTTGCGCATGAGGTATCTCCTTGTCATTGCACAATCTGCCTGCCTGCTCGTTCTCGAACCGGCTTTCATACTGGCCAATCTGGAAGCATCCTGTCCCCCACATGGCTTCTGCCACGCCTCGCCGTCACCCAGCCAAAGGCATGTCCCCTCCCAGACGCTGAGCCGGTCACGGCCCGGTCTGCGTCACGCTGACTGCTCCGCAGCCAGACGAAACGACGCATCCTGTCTGGTTAATCGTGTATTCCAGCGCCTGCCCCGTCTGGACGAGGATGGCGGAGAGGCCCTCCCCGTCCTGGAGAATGGCGCCCCTGTTTCCGTCTCCGTCCTGTTCGATCGAGGCGCTGTTGTCCGCGCCGGTCTGTTCGATCAGGGCGTCATTGTCATTTCCGGTTTGCGTGATGGTTGCCATGTTCGCGCCGACAGCCAGCGTGCCCGGCGATACGGTTTGCGTGATGGTACCGGAATTGCCGTTCCCGGCCTGGATCAGGCTGGCTGTGTTCGAGAAAGTGGGGCCGAAATCATTGGTCTGGCGCACGTCCGCCGCATTGAAGTCGCCATCGATGGAGACGCTGGCTGAATTCTGGCCCGGACCGTTCGCCGCATTCTGTGCAATGGCGAACGTATTCCCATCGCCGACCACGCGGAGTTCCGCCGTCGCGCCATCGCCAGATTGGGCAATCATGTTCTCTTTCGCCGAGGCCCGGTTCATCTGCCCCTGGACATAGGCGTCGATCTTCAGGTCCTGTCCGTCCTGGACGAGCTTGACTTGATTGTCCGTACCGGCCTGAGCAAGGCGGGCCCGTGCGAGCACGTCAGAGATCTGCTCGATATTGGCGAACGACCGTTTCACGCCGTCGTCAGCGGCCGCGTGCAGGGCGATGCCGCCCGCAAGGGCAAGCCCTGTCAGCACAGCGCCGCGCTGAAGCCCGCTGGTGATTCCACTACAGACAGGGCCAATCCCTGACGTGAACCGTCTCTTACGTGGTAACATCCACGCACCTCCCGAGTTGCCTGCCATAGCGACTGGCAGTATTCATCGGGGGATCAGCCCATATGGGCTGGTCCCCGGGGAGAGACCGGTCCGAGCGCCAACTTGAAGCTGGCCTCTCCCCACCCTGGCGCTTTCGCGCCTCCTAAATCTTCGCGCCCCGGCCGGCCTTCCCGATCAGGAAGCCCGCCAGACCGTTCGTCACTTGTCCCCCCAAGCGGGTTTGTCTTCCAGAAGCTCCTTCGGAACACCTTTCAGCGCTGCCTTCGGGAATTCCGTCCGGTAGTTGGTGTCATAGAATTCGAGCGCTGCCTGTCCGAGTTCCGGATCTTCGAAGGACCAGAGACCGGACTTCACGCCCTCGATGATCAGGCCGTAAACAGCCTTCTCAAGCGCCTGGCGTACAGCAAGGTGCCGGGGCTGGTTCAGGGTGATACCCGCTTCCGCCTCCAGCAGTTCCCTGTAAGCAACATATTTGAATGCATTGGCCTGCCAGGCGACAGACGCCACCCGCTGCTCGGTCGAAACAGAGATCAGCACCTCTCCGGTCTTCACGCTGACCGCGCGGAGATAGACCGAAACGGCGTCCTCCCGGTATTGCGTGTCGGCGCCGATCCCGAGATAGCGCGCGCCAGCCCCGCCGGTTTGCGTGTTTGTGTCGTAGCCCGTAATGGCGCCCTCGATCAGGATACCGGCAAACAGGAGTGCCGGCAGCGCCAGCGAGTCCCGCGCGGACTCGCCCAGATAGCGTTGGCGCATCTCAAGGATGATCTGGCGTTCCTTCAGCAGGTTATCGAGCTTTTCACGCTCGATGACCTTGAACCAGCTCTGGTCGCCCGCATCCTGCAGCGCCTTGATCAGGATCGGCGTTGCCCCCTGGGTCACGGCGCGCGACAGCGTCTGCACCGTGTCGCTCGGTTTGAACGCTCCGGTCTCGTCGCTCACGCCGTAGACCGCCACCGGAATCTGTTCCGATGGTTTCGGCAGCCAGAGCAATGCATACTCCGTCTGCGTGCGTGGATTGACGACCGGTTCGGCCATTTTCGTTGTCACCTTCGGTGGTGTGGCGCAGGACACGAGCACCACGGCCATGGCCGAAACAAGCAATCGTCCTGCAAACCGCATTTTGTTACGCATCAACACTCTACTCCCCGCCCCAAAAGATCAGCCGCCTGTCGTGAAGACCGGAACGACAATCTCCGTCGTGGTGCCGGTCGTGGCATCAAAGATGGTCAACGTGATCGAATCCAGACCCCGCTGGAACTCCACTATCTGGTCTCCGAAAACGACCCGTCCGTAATCCTGCGGATTGTCCCCGAAGATCGCATTCGACACTTCCGAAGCCAGGCCGGACAGGAGCCGGCTCTGCAGCTGACGGATGAACAGGTCCGCCTGCGGATCGCCGGTTGAGCCGCTGGACGGCGCCTCGGTATCGTCCTGTGCATTCGCCACACCCAGCAGGTGCGCCGAATTGAAGGGATTGCCCCCAAAGGACGGATTGACCGGTGTGTAGACCAGCTCCTGCGCCGCCGCAGGCGGTGTGGCCATCAGCCCAGGAACAAGCAGCAAAACCGCCGGGAGGAACAAGCGGAAGCCGCCAGGGCTAATGGCCGTTTCAGGTGTCTTGGAATTCGTCATTTCATGGTCCTTTCCAACGTTTGCCATCGACGACGAGCCGCCCTGCGCGGGTCAGGCTGACATCGCCGAGTTTCACACCGCCCGTGACATGGGCCCGGGCGGCAGCACCGACGGCAATCCGGGACGTCGAGGCCGTGCCGGTCACATCCAGCGAGGAGGTGCCGTCAAGCTCCGCGGTGAGTTCATTCAGGTCGACCTGGGAGAGCGTCGCACGGCTCGTGCCCGACATGTACATCCGGGCATCGCCGGTCACCTTGTCCGAGTTCAGTTTCGAGGCGTGGCCGAGACAGGCGCTCAGCAGGCGGTCGACATTCGAAATCCGGATTTGCCCGCCATTACTGGCGTCGATGTCGGCCCGCCGGGCTTGGTCGACACTGAACCGGGCGGCGCCGGTCGTTGTCAGGCGCAGCGTGTTCGTGACGCGCTCGGCGACGATATTGGCGCAACCGCCAGCCAGTATTTCGAGGTTTTCGGTTTCAGAAACTTCGGCATCGCCTGCCCGCAGCATCAGTTTCACGTCGGCTGACGGCGGCACCGAGATGACGATGGTCGGAAAGTCGGTGATCGGTTGGGCTGGGCCATCGTCGAACGAGATCGACAGAGCCCCGTTGAGCCGCACGCAATTCATTGCAAGCGGCGCCGGCATTCCGCGTACGCGCAGGACTGACGAGCCTGTCTCTTCCACCACGACCGGCCCAATGCCGGAGGCCCCTTCATTGACCGTCACCACATTGATCGAATTCACATCGCTACGCACGATACGGACAGTGCCAATGAAGTCGTCAATTTGCAGGCCCACCTTATCCCCCGTCCCTTTCGGCGGCTCGCTGGCGTGAGCTGCCATGGAAAGAGAGGCCATTGCGCCGAGCAAAATCGCCGAAATCCGTCCCCTTGATTTCCCGGCTGCCTTTTCCACCCCGACACTCCCTTTCCATGACATTCCCCACCCAGCCCAACTCGCGCATCCCCAGCGTGAGTGCAGGCATCTCTGGTCCCGTCTGCGTGGCAACTTCTCGCCAACTCACGACCTTACCAAAGCGTTAACGCCATCAGAGTGTCATCCCTCATATGGGGGATGCGTACGCAGACAGGCGAGTATTTCTTGCGGAGGCTGAAATGTGTGACCCGGGGGTCACGTTTAGTCGGCTGCTTCGAACGCGAAACGTGACAGTTTGATGATGACTTCGGCCTGGCGCCGGGCCCCTGTCTTCATGAGGATGGACTTCATGAGCGACTTGATCGTACTGAGAGCAACCTCACGGCCGTCCGCGATTTCGGCCAGCGTGTCCCCGGCATAGAGCCGTTCGCAGACATCGCATTCCGCTTCAGTCAAAATGAAAGCCTGCCGCAGCAGATGCCGGTCCAGACGGCGCGGCGCCAGCAGCGGATCCAGGAAAAGGATCGCATGCCCCGACCGGCCGCCAAAATTCTTCATGGGCGGCACGGGTGTCACCGAGCAGATGAAGGTCCGCTCCGGGCGGAGGCGGGTAAACGAGAAACGCCCTCCGGCCGTTCCGTTTACACCTTTCAGGGCGCCCGAAAGGCTCGCGTTCAGGTCATCCGACAGCATGTCGAGCCGGCCGAAACGATCCCGCCTGACAAGTCCCGTGGACAGAAGCTTTTCAAACGGTTCGGAATAGCGCAGCAGCACGCCTTCCTTGTCGAGGATGGCAACATGCGCTTGCCGCCCGAACAGTTCCAGCAAAGACGAAGCGCGTGTGTCGACCACCTGTTCGGCCAGTTGCACAACCGGGAGAGCGCCCCGAACGATCTGGGAAAATTTCCGGATGACAGCCTCTTCGAACGGCCCGTCTTCATAGGGGCGCGCAATGGCAAGACCGACGATATGCCCTTCACCCCGCGAAAGGATGGCGCCCGTGAACTGACCGATCTGCGCCGGGATGAGAAACTCCTGATATACAGGATGTGTCCTGACCATCTCATCATCCACAATGTCGGAGTCGTGGAAGATGTGCCCGGTGGGCATATTGTCGAAAACCTTCGTCCTCGGATTCAGGGGAAGGAATTCAGCCTCCCGTTCGAACACTTCAAGGTTGACCGTCCCGGCGATGGAGGAATCGAGGATCAGATTGGAGTCGTTGACTGCAATCAGCTGCGCCGAACCTGACCCACAATACTGGTTCAGCCACTCCAGCGCCTCGGGGAGACACTGGCTGTCGCACATGCCTTCAAGCAGGAGTTCCTGAAAATGCCCCGGTGATCCGGGGTAGGATTGCGCCACCCGATACTTCCTCCACGGGTAGAAATATAGATTAAGTGTCTGGTTTCGCAACCTTTATTCCCGAACGCTCTAACTGGAGGCACAGCACCCTCCCGCCCCGGAGCACCGCGCCGGAGGTATGCCGCAGACCGCTGGGCAGTGCTTTCATATACAGGGGCTCAGGCGGCGGGCCGACCGTGCACGCTTTGAGCAATCATTCCGTGTCGGAATTTTCCGCCTCGAATGCCTTCATCGCCCGCAATTCATCTCGCAGGCCCAGATAGAGACTGAAACAGCACGCGAGCAGGATGAAGGTGAATGGCAAGGCCGCAGTAATCGTGCCCGCCTGCAGCGATTGCAGGACATCTGTTCCGCCGCCATAGAGCAGCGCCGACGCCGTCAGCCCCAGCATGCAGGCCCAGAACACACGCTGCAGGACCGGCGCATCTGTTTTTCCGCCACTGGTGATCGTGTCGACGACCAGTGCGCCTGAGTCGGCTGACGTGACGATGAAGACGATCAGAAGGAAAATCGCGATGATGGATGTGATCAGCGGGAACGGAAGGTCTGCCAGCATCTCGAACAGGACGAGTGATGCGCTGGTCATCCCGTCGGCCAGCTCCCCGGTGCCCGACTGATTGAGCGTCAGAGCCGTTTCCCCGAACGCGGTGAACCAGATGACGCAGATCGTGAACGGCGCCAGCAGAACAACGCCGAAATATTCCCGGACGGTACGCCCTTTCGAGATACGGGCGATGAACATGCCGACGAAGGGCGACCAGGAAATCCACCAGGCCCAGTAGAAGATGGTCCAGTCGTGGAACCACATGATGTCGGGACGATCCACCCAGTTGGTCAGGGCGGGCATGTCGGTGAGATAGGCGAGGAAGTTCTGGCCCAGACCGGTAAAGATCAGAACCGTCGGACCGGCGATGACGACGAAGATCAGGAGGCCAAAGGCGATGCTCATATTGATATTGCTGAGGAGCTTCACCCCGCCGTCCATGCCGCGCAGGACGGACAGGACCGCAAGGCCTGTCATGAAAACGATCAGGGCGATCTGGAGGTAGCGGTTAGGTTCGAACCCGAAAAGATAGGCGATCCCGCTCGACGCCTGGGTGGCGCCGATCCCGATGGTCGTGGCCAGGCCGAAAACGGTCGAGACCACCGCGAACATGTCAATGATGTGCCCCGGCCAGCCCCAGACACGTTCACCGAACACATGGTAACAGGCAGACCGGATGCTCAGCGGAAGCCCCTTGTTGTGGGCAAAGAAGCCGAGCGCCAGCCCGACAATCGCATAGATCGCCCAGGGGGCCAGACCCCAATGGAAAATGGTGGCGCTGAAAGCAAGCCGCTCTGCCGCAGGCGTTTCAGGGACAGCGTTCAGCGGGGTGCCATACCAGTCGGTGTAGTAGGCAAGCGGTTCGGCCGCCCCATAAAACATGAAGCCCACGCCCACACCGGCCGCGAATAGCATGGCGACCCAGGAATGGGTCTTGAATTCAGGTTCGGCAGACGCGCCGCCCAGACGGATTTTTCCGAGGGGGCTGAAGGTCAGGTAAAGCGCAAAGGCGAAGACGATCAACGGGGTCACCGCGAACAGCCAGTCTGCCCGCTGCAGCGTCCATGTCTTGGCGGCTGTAAGGTATTGCGTCGCCGCTTCCGGGAACAGCAGGCTCATCGCCGAAAACAGCACGATCAGGCCTGCACTCAGGAAGAAAACCGGGTTGTGGACGTCCAGTCCCGCAATTTCGACATTGTCCTGACCGACTTCATAATCGGTCTCATATACAAACAGAGTTTCCTCTTCGGACATCTCTGCTTCGGCAGCATGAACATCCGGGGCGTTCGTTTCGAAATCTTGAGCCATAAGCGGCTATTGCCGTAATTACGACGATAGTCAAATTATCGAACTTCAGAGAACCGTCTGCTAAGCCATGAAATGTGGACTTTGTGTAACAGATTGCACCTAATCCCGAGCTATATTCAGCTCCAGCCCTTTAGATTATCGAAATAACCCGTTACTTCGGGCCCTATCGAGCAGCCATGATTCGAATGCTGCGCGCCTGTTGTTGTGCGCGCTACGGCTGGAGCTGACCCAAGGGGAAGATAATGAAGAAGTTTAAGTACGGCGCTTCGCTTATCGCGATCGCCGGCATTGCCGCATCACATGCACAAGCTCAGGAAACCGCACCGGCTCAGCCGGCTGCAAAGGTTAAGCGCCTTCAGGCTGTCACCGTGACAGCCACCAAACGCGCTGAAAGCGCCCAGAGCATTCCTGTTGCCGTCACAGCGCTCGGCGAGCAGGAACTGAAAGCGCTCGGCGTGAAAAGCTTCAATGACTATCTGATCCAGCTGCCGGGTGTGACCGCCGGCGGTGCAGGCCCTGGCCAGAACACGATCTATATCCGTGGCCTCGCTTCGACGACGCCAAACCTGACAGTTGCCGGCGTTGCAGGCCTTGCCCCAAACGTCAGCTTCTATCTCGATGAGCAGCCGCTGGCCCAGCCGGGCCGTAACCTCGACGTCTACGCTGCCGATATCGAGCGCGTGGAAGTCCTCTCCGGCCCGCAGGGCACGCTCTTCGGGGCCAGCTCGCAGGCCGGTACGGTCCGCATGATCACCAACAAGCCGTCGCTGAACGGCTTTGATGCAGGCTTCAGCGCGTCCACCTCGTTCACCGATGGCGGTGAGATGAGCAACAGTGTCGAAGCGATGGTCAATCTGCCGGTCAGCGACAAGTTCGCTGTCCGCGGCGTGGTCTACACCGATACACAGGGCGGCTATATCGACAATGTCGGCGGCGTTCTGACCGCTGAAGAATCCGGACGCTTCCGTACGGCAGGCACCGTTCGCGCCAATGGCGTTCCGGTCAGCACGCAGCGCGAGGGCTTCCAGGCCGGCGCTGACCTTTCCAACGTCAACTTCATCGCTGCCAACAACGGCACCATTGCCGAAAACGACATCAATGACGTGACGTATCAGGGCTTCCGACTGAGCGGTCTGTATGAAATCAACGAGGACTGGGACATCCTGCTCCAGCACTCGCAACAGCAGATCGATGCCGAAGGCGTCTTCTCCGCTGATCCGGAACTGGACGATTACGACATCGTCCGCTTCACGCCGGAAAGCACCGAGGACAAGTTCAGCAACACCGCCTGGACGGTGAACGGCCGCCTCGGCGCCCTCGAAGCCATCTACACCGGTGCGTATACTGAGCGGACAACGGAACAGGTGGTCGACTATTCCGACTATCTCTTCGTCGGCCAGTACCTGCCCTACTATATCTGCGACTATTCGGTGACCTATCCGGCTGCCGGCGTTGCCCCGACAGGCACATGCTATGCGCCGAACCTCTATGTGACATCGGACAGCGAAACCAAGGTCCAGACGCACGAGCTCCGCTTCAATACGCCGGAACAGTATCGCTGGCGCGCGACATTCGGCGGCTTCTTCAGCGACCTGGAACTCGCAGAACGCAACGACTTCGTCTATCCGGGCTCGACTCAGGTTGCGTACACGGACGGTACGATCGGCTTTGCCCCGAACTATCCGCTGACCAATACCGACGTCACCGGAGAGATCGGCAGCGCCTATCCGGGTTATTACAGCGAAGCGGGGCCGTTTCCGGCAGGCGTTATCTTCCGCAACGATGTGAAACGGACGGACAAGCAGTTCGGCATCTTTGGCGAAGCGTCCTTCGACATCACCGACCAGTTCTCGCTGACCCTCGGCGCACGTTACTATGATGTCGAGGTGGATCTCGAAGGCAGCGCCAACTCGTCCTTCTACAACCTCTTCACCGAAAGCGACCAACAGGTCTTCGGTACCAACATCTCCTATATCTACGGCCCGGACAGGCCGGCGGGTAACCCGGACAAGGCCGCCACGGACGGCATGATCTACAAGGTCACCGGCGAGTGGACGCCGACAGCCGACCTGTTGTTCTATGCGACCTATTCGGAAGGCTTCCGGGCCGGCCTGCTGAACCGCCCGGGCGGCACGCAGGGACCCGGCGGCTACGTCGTACCGTATGCTGTGGATACGGACGAAGTGAAGAACTATGAACTCGGCTGGAAAACCGAGCTCTTCGACAATTCACTCCGCTTCAACGGCTCGGCCTTCTTCGTCAAAGTCGACGGCCTGCAGACCACGATCTTCGATCCGTCGATCGTGAACCTGTTCTTCTCGGACAACGCAGCCAACGCGGAAATCAAGGGCGTCGAGGGTGACTTCACCTGGGCCCCGGCCTCCATTGACGGTCTCACCGTCGCGGGCGCCTTCTCCTTCCTGGATACGGAGATCACGGAAGTCCTGGTGCCGACCAATGATGTTGTCAAAGGATCGGACCTCGCCTTCGCACCATCCTATCAGGGGAACCTGCGCTTCCGCTATGAGTGGGATCTTGAACAGCAGATTGCCGGCCAGTCGCTCCGTGCCCATGTGATGCCACAGGTCGTCATCTCCGATGACTCGTTCACCGATGTGATCGAGATCAACAAGATGAAGCTCGACGGCTATACGACGCTTGGCGCTTCCGCTGGCGTGACGGGCGACAACTGGACGGCTGAACTCTTCGCCACCAACCTGACGAATGAGTATGCAGCCCTCAGCGGCAGCTTTGTCTATGACCGCGAACGCATCACGCCGATGCGGCCACGGACAATTGGCTTCCGCTTCTCCTACGACTACTAGGACAGCCCAAGACTTGATCCTGAAGCAGCGCCCTGACACTTTCAGGGCGCTGTTTTCTTATTGAAGGAATACCCGACGCAATGACCGACCTGGCCGCCCCGGAAAACGCGCTGCAGCAGGCGCAGAAAGCCATTCAGGCTGGCGATTTCCAGGCCGCGTCGAAAATCACCGATGATATACTGGCAACGCAGCCGCAGAACCGCGACGCGCTCTACATGGCGGCTGTCTGCGCCCGGTATCAGAACCGGCATGACGACGCCTTCGCGCGCCTTGCGGAACTGAAAGCGGCCTCGCCGGATTATGGCAGGGCCTGGCAGGAAGAAGGCCACCTGCGCCGGAAACTGGGAGACAATGCCGGGGCCCTGACAGCATTCGAACGCGCAACCCGGTACAACCCGTCCCTCATCGCCAGCTGGAACGCGCAGGCAGACCTGCATACGGCTGCCGGGAACCCCGTCGCCGCGAGCAATGCGCAGGCCCAGGCCCAGCGCCTGCAAGCCCTGCCCCGCGAACTACTGGCGGTGACCAATCATATCCATGAAGGCCGCATCTTCCGGGCGGAGGAAATCGCGCGCGCCTTCCTCCAGCGCAATCCGACGCATGTGGAAGGCATGCGCCTGCTCGCCGATATCGGCTCCCGGCTGGGCGTTCAGGAAGATGCCGACTTCCTGCTGGAAAGTGCCGTGGAGCTGGCGCCGGACAATATCCAGCTGCGGCTCGACTATATTCAGGTCCTTCGCAAGCGACAGAAATTCGCCGCAGCACTGGAACAGGCGCAGATCCTGATGGACCGCGATCCGGACAATCCGGTCTTCCAGTCCCACTATGCGATTGAGAGCATGCAGGCCGGGGACTATGAGACAGCGCTCGATTACTTCGAACGTGTCCTGAGTGTGCTTCCAGATGATCCTGCCACACTCGTGTCTCGCGGCCACGCCCTGAAGACCTATGGCCGGACAGACGACGCCATCGCCTCCTATCGCCGTGCGGCCGGAGTCGCTCCGGGGCATGGCGATGCCTGGTACGGCCTGGCCAATCTAAAGACCTATCGTTTCAGCGATGCCGAATTGACCGCCATGGAAGCGGCTGCGGCCTCTCCTGACCTGGATCATGCGTCCCGTATTCATATCGCCTTCGCCCTCGGCAAGGCCCGCGAAGACCGCAAGGATTACGACAAGGCATTTGAGGCCTACGCCAGCGGCAATGCCCTGAAACACCAGACCGTACGATATACGACCGAACAGATGCAGGCGGAACTGTCAGCGCAGACGACGCATTGCACGCAGGACCTGTTTGAAAAACAGTCTGGCAAAGGCTGTCCGGCCCCGGATCCGATCTTTATTGTGGGCCTGCCGCGCGCCGGGTCCACGCTGATCGAACAGATCCTCGCCTCACACCCGCAAGTCGACGGCACGCTGGAACTTCCCAACATTCTCTCGCTGGCCCACCGGCTGCGCGGCCGGAGCCAGATCACGGACCGTGACCGCTATCCGCGCATCCTGCATGACATGAGCAAGGAAGACCTCGGCGCACTCGGCGAAGACTACATAGAGAATACCCGCATCCACCGGCAGGGCGCCCCCTTCTTCACGGACAAGATGCCGAACAATTTCCGGCATATCGGCCTGATCCATCTCATCCTGCCGAATGCGAAAATCATCGACGCGCGCCGCAACCCGATGGATTGCTGCTGGTCGGGCTTCAAACAACTCTTCGCCGAGGGCCAGGAATTCACCTACAGCCTGGAAGACATCGGCCATTACTACCGCGCCTATGTCGACCTGATGGAACACTGGGACACTGTCCTGCCGCCGGGGCGCATATTGCGGGTCCAGCATGAAGACGTTCTGGATGACCTTGAAGGCCAGGTGCGCAGGTTGCTCGATTATTGCGGCCTGCCCTTTGATGAGCGGTGTGTGAACTTCCACCAGACGGAACGCGCCGTCAGGACAGCCAGCTCCGAACAGGTCCGACGCCCGATCAACAAGGCAGGACTTGAACAATGGCGCCCATATGAGGCACATCTTGGCCCTCTGAAAACTGCGCTGGGCCCGGGTCTTGCGCCCCTTTAGGTTCAAGACCATTGAACACACGATCTGAAGACGCACTTATCGCTCTGCGCAGGATCCAGCGGATGACTGAGCTGGCATCCAAGCGCCTCGCCCGGACCGCGGGATTGACCCCGTCGCAGCTGAGCGTGCTGCGCATCCTAACGGAATTTCCCGAAGTGTCGGCGGGCTATCTCGCCCAGGCCACGCAATTGAAACACGCCACCATCACAAGCCTGATCGACAAGCTCGAAGCGCGCGGCCTCATCTCGCGCCGCAAGTGCGATGAAGACAAACGCCGCGTCTGGTTGCGTCTCCTGCCGGCAGGCAAGGCAGCCCTGGCGGATGCGCCAGACCCGTTGCACCAGATATTCTCTGAGCGCTTCAATACCCTGCCGGACTGGCAACAAGCCATGCTGATTGCCTCGCTGGAACAGGTGACCAATTTGCTGGATGCAGAAAATCTTGAAGCTGCGCCTGTTCTCCAGATGGGAGAGCTCGACAAGGAACCCCTATAGCTTCGGCAGATAAACCAGGTCGGCCGCGCCTCCCCGTCGAAGCCTTCCGCCTCATCAGTTTCCCGTTTCCCATGACGCTGGTTACTTTGCGAACGTGAACGCCGCTACACCCGACTATTCGAGGTGTCGGACTTGACGTGCCCGCCGGTATGCCAAGTCTGCAGATTGAGCCGTCCGGGAGACACTGGCGTTAAGATGCTGAACAAGCTTTTCGATCTCGATGCCCGTGGGACGACCGCCCGAACGGAAATCATAGCCGGCATCACGACCTTTCTGGCGATGTCCTACATCATCTTCGTAAATCCTGACATTCTGGCAAATGCCGGCATGGACAAGGGTGCCGTATTCGTCGCGACCTGCCTGTCTGCTGCAATCGGCTCCGCCATCATGGGGCTTTACGCAAACTACCCGATCGCAATTGCGCCGGGCATGGGGCTGAACGCCTATTTCACCTATGGCGTGGTGATCGGCATGAGCCTGACCTGGCAAGTCGCGCTCGCTGCTGTGTTCATGTCAGGCATCATCTTTGTCGCACTGAGTTTACTGCCGATCCGCGAATGGATCATCAACGCCATTCCGATGGAACTGAAAATGGCCATCTCCGCCGGGATCGGGTTGTTCCTGATCATCATCGGGCTGAGCGGTGTTGGCATAATCGTGTCCCACCCGGCGACAATCGTCAGCCTCGGCGATCTGGGTCAGACACCCGCCCTTCTGGCGATCATGTGCTTCTTCCTGATCGGGATATTGGAGGCACGGAAGGTGCCCGGAGGCATTCTGATCAGCATTCTGGTGACGACAATTGCAGGCGTTCTGATCGGCGCTGCACCTCCGCCGGGCCTGGTCTCTTTGCCCCCCTCCATCGAGCCAACATTGTTCGCACTCGACTGGTCGCAGGCGCTGGAAGTGGGTATCGCGGTGGTCGTGATCTCCTTTCTGTTTGTGGACATGTTCGACACGGCAGGCACGCTTGTCTCTGTCGCGCACAGGGCGGGCCTGCTGGACGAGAAAGGGCACGTCATCAACCTTCGCAAAGCCCTGATTGCGGACAGTACGGCGACGGTGGCCGGCGCAGCGCTTGGGACCTCCTCTGCGACCAGCTACATTGAGAGCATTGCAGGCGTGAAAGCGGGAGGCCGCACGGGGCTGACGGCCGTAACAGTCGCAGGTCTGTTTTGCCTTGCCCTGTTTTTCGCGCCGCTGGCCAGCGCAGTGCAGCCCTACGCCACCATGCCAGCGCTTGTTTATGTCGGATGCCTCATGACCGGTGGCCTGACGCATGTGAACTGGTCAGAGCCGACATCGTTCATGCCCGCTGTCATCACAGCCGTCGCCATGCCGCTGACCTATTCCATCGCAAACGGCATCGGTCTCGGCATCATTGTCTATGTCGTTCTGAAAGCAGGTGCAGGCCGGTGGAAAGACATCGGTCCCGGCGCGCTTGTCCTTGCTGCCGCCTTCCTGGCCAAGTTCATCTTTCTCGACTCCGTCTGATCAGAAAGGCGGCCCCCATGATGCACTCTCTTTTCGGCAAGCTCGTTTCATTTCTGATGCTTGTGTCAGTCAGTCTCGCGGCTGCCTGCGCGACGCCACCATCCGAGGCGACCCCCGAACCGGCGGCAAGCGCCGTCCGGATTTTTGTAGATACACGTGCTCGGATCGCTATCGCCACGGCGTATGGTCCGGAATTCCGGGTGCTCCTGCCCTCACTTGAACACGCCGAGGAACACAAGGTCCAGGGCGTCTCCTATTGGACCGGGGAGTTGGCGGGTCAGCCGGTTGTCCTGTTCAAAACCGGGGTGAGCATCGTCAACGCCACCATGAACACCCAGCGGCTGGTGGACGAATTCAATATCACGCATATCGTGGTCAGCGGCGTTGCCGGCAGTCTCGATCCAGACCTCTCCATTGGCGACGTCATCGTGCCGGAGCGCTGGGCTAAATATGATGAAGCGACATATCTGAGGGAAATTGAACCGGGCATCTACAAAGCGCCATTCCCCAGTGTCGCGCCGATGGCACTCCCGTTTGGCTTTATGGGGACTCGCGGCGTGCGCATTGCCACCCCCGATGACCCGGAACCGGAACCGCGTCTGTGGTTCAGCGCAGACCCCGGCCTTTTGAAGATCGCCGCCGCGGCCTCTTCGGCAGCAGAGCTCACGCGCTGTGACGAGCAAATCCAGTGCCTTCCGTCCGAGCCAGTCATCCGGATAGGCGGCGCAGGCCTTTCAGGTTCCGTCTTCATGGACAACAGAAACTACCGGGACTATCTGCACGAGACGTTTGACGCACAGGTCGTCGAAATGGAAACCGCTGCCATTGCGATGGTCGCCTATGCCAACGGCATTCCCTTCATCGCCTTCCGCAGCGTTTCAGACCTCGCCGGTGGCGGAGCGGCCAGCCAGAATGAAATACGCGCTTTCGAACACCTCGCCGCGCAAAACTCCGCTGCGCTGGTGTCCGCGTTCCTGCGCCAGCTTTCCAGCAAGGCCAGTTCCGGAAACGATTAGGACTTGCACTATCCGCACGCCGGAATGGCCGCCCCGCAAAGGCAGAGAAGCGAATTTACCTCACAGGCCTCAGGAATAGTGGGGCTTCCGCTTTTCGAAAAAGGCCGCAACCCCCTCGGCGAAATTCGGATCGTTCGCCGTGAGCATCTGGTTGCGGTCCTCAATTGCCATCGCGGCTTCCAGGCCGGACACATCGACCGCGATATTCAGCCCGTCTTTTGTCAGGCGCAGGCCGAGCGGGGTCGCATGCAGCATGTCCTCGGCAAAGGCCTCCGCCTCCGTGCGCATTTCATTGCCGGGTACGACCCGGTTCGCCAGACCAATCTCCATGGCGCGCTGCGCGGAGATAAATCGCCCGGTCAGCATGTATTCGCTCGCAAGAGACATCCCGACCATGCGAGGCAGGAAGTAGGAAACACCCATGTCACAGGACGAAAGCCCGATCCGGATGAAGGCGGCATTCATCCGCGCATCTTCAGCCAGAATGCGAATGTCGGACGCCAGCGCAAGCGCAAAGCCACCCCCGCTGGCCGCGCCCTGGACAAGGCTGATGATCGGCTGCGGGCACCGCCGCATCGCAACATAGATCTCGGCTATCGACCGCTGGCCATCCAACCCCTGCTCGATGCTTCGCTTATCATGATTTCCAGAGGACTCTTTAAGGTCCAGCCCCGCACAGAATGCCCGCCCGGCACCCTCCAGAATGACAACACGAACGGACCTGTCGAAATACAACGACTGGAACACTTCCCTGAGTTCTGAAACCAGCTGAGGATTCAACGCGTTGAGCCGGTCCGGACGGTTCATCCTGATTGTCAGGACCTCATCAGCCTGCTCAAGAACCAGAGCTTGATAGTCAGATTTCATGGTCTTTCACTTTCGTATTTCCTTCCGGCGATTGTGAAATGACCCGCCCGGTCCAAGCAAGACCTGCCCTAGCGGAATGACCCTCCGTAGGCCTACTATTTCAATGAAAAATTGCCCCGGAAGCATTCCCCGACGGCAGGGGGCACCAGTCATTTCCGATCCCGAAAAAGCACTCTAAATTGCTTGTGATTTGGGACAGATACCTCGTAACTTCGCGTCTGCCCCGACCTGTCGAAAGACAGGGCCCACTGCACGAACAAGAGACGATGAGCCTCATGACCAGCACGACGACCAAATACCCAAACCTTTTTTCCCCGCTCCAAATCGGCTCCGTGACGGTCAAGAACCGGGCGATCATGGGATCGATGCATACCGGGCTGGAAGAACAGGAAGACGGGCATATCCGCATGGCGGAATTCTTCGCCGAACGCGCCCGCGGCGGCGTGGGCCTAATCATAACCGGAGGCATCTCGCCGAATGAAGAAGGCGGGCTGGGGGCCAAGCTCTCCAACGCCGAAGAAGTCGCCCGGCACAGGGTCATCACTGATGCGGTTCATGCGGCCGACCCGGACGTACGTATCTGCATGCAGATCCTGCATGCCGGACCGATCGCGCCGCATGACAAATGTGTCGCCCCCTCTCCCGTCAGGTCGCGTATCTCGCGGTTTGTTCCCAACGAACTGGACGAAGCAGGGATCGAGAAACAGATCGCCGACTTCGCCAATTGTACAAAGTGCGCCCAGGAGGCCGGCTATGACGGGGTCGAGATTATCGGCTCTGCCGGATACCTGCTCTCGACCTTCCTGGTCGAGAAGACCAATCTCCGCACAGACCGTTGGGGCGGCTCGTTTGAAAATCGCATGCGGTTCCCGCTGGAGATTGTCCGCCGTTGCCGGGCAGCGGTTGGCGATGACTTCATCATCATCTTCCGCATCGCCGCCATGGACATGCTTCAGGGCGGCATGTCGTGGGAGGAAGTCGTGCAACTCGCCCACGAACTGGAGAAGGCCGGGGTTTCGGTCATCTCGACCCACTTCACCTGGCACGAATCCGCCGTGCCTACGATTGCCACCATGGTCCCCCGCGCGGCCTTCACCAGCGTGACCGGGCGCCTGAAAAAGCACGTTTCCGTTCCGGTCATCACAAGCAATCGGATCAATATGCCGGATGTCGCAGAAGCTGTGCTGGAGCGCGGGGACGCGGACCTCGTATCCATGGCCCGCCCGATGCTCGCCGACTCCCAGTTCATGAACAAGGCAGCTGAAGGCCGCGAAGATGAAATCAATACCTGCATCGCCTGTAACCAGGCCTGTCTGGATCATACTTTCGGCGGCAATCAGGAAGTGAGCTGTCTGGTAAACCCGCGTGCGTGCCATGAGACACAGCTTGCCTACAAACCCACGAATGCCCCGAAACGCATCGCGGTAGTTGGCGCCGGCCCGGCCGGACTGGCCTATTCCACAATCGCCGCCGAACGCGGACACAAGGTGGACCTGTTCGATCAGTCCCCTGAGATCGGTGGCCAGTTCAATCTGGCAAAGAGAATTCCGGGCAAGGAAGAGTTTCATGAAACGCTTCGCTACTTCAAGCGCCAGATCGAGGTCACCGGCGTAAACGCCAAACTCGGAAAACGGGTAGATGCGGACTTTCTCAAGTCCGGCGCATATGATGAAATTGTTCTGGCAACCGGCATTGCCCCACGAACCCCGGGGATCAAAGGCATCGATCATCCAAGCGTTGTCGGTTACATCGACGCCATTCTGGGCAACAAGCCGATCGGCAAGCGCGTCGCCATCATCGGCGCCGGTGGAATTGGGTTCGATGTGGCAGAACTGATTACCCATGTGGGCAAGTCGTCTGCGCTCGACATCGACAAGTTTGCCAAGGAGTGGGGCATCGATTTCGAGAACCATCCCCGCGGCGGTGTCACCGGCGTTGAACCGGTTATCGAAGAATCTCCCCGGGAAGTCTGGCTCCTGCAGCGCAAGAACACTGCGGTCGGCAAAGGACTGGGAAAGACAACAGGATGGACCCACCGCCTGACGCTGAACCGGAAAGGCGTGAAAATGATTCCCGGCGTTACTTATGAGAGCATTGATGACGCCGGACTGCATTGTCTGGTCGATGGCGCCCCGATGACCCTGGAGGTGGACACGATCATCCTTTGCGCCGGTCAGGAACCTCTACGAGACGTGTACGACGCTTTTGAAGAATCCGCAGAAAATGTGTCTCTCGTCGGCGGTGCTTACGAGGCCGCAGAGCTGGATGCCAAGCGCGCCATCAATCAGGCGGCGAGACTGGCTGCACAGGTCTGACGGGCCTGACTGCCCGGCATCAAAGGGCATGCTCTCTGTACGGCTTTCCCGGACGCGATCGTTTCGTGGCTGGACAACTGGCAGGCAAGGTCACCATTTGGGTGAAACCGATCGCGCCAGTTTGTGGCCCGCCTGGCCAATTCACGTCATGAAGGGTTGAGCACGGCGAAAAACGCCCTAAGGGAGTAGCAGGTGACCAGCCGGGGTGAGTTGGCCAGCACGTGCGGAATCGGGGAACATGACATACGTCCTTGCGATGTTTGTGAAGAAAATGATCGATCAGGCGCCCGCGTCACTTGATCGATCAGCCCTGTTTGCAAGTACGGGCATCACGGAGGCCGAAGCCGCAAACCCGACCACGATGGTGCGTGACACCACATATTACTCCCTGCTTGAAACCATTGCAGCGGCAGAAGCCCCCGACATAGGCTTCCACCTGCGAACCTCCGCCGCCATGAGTTGCGCGGACTTTGGCGCAGTCGGACTTGCCTGGAAGTCTGCGCCGACCCTGCGCCGGTCTTTCCGGCGCATGGACCGCTATGTGCGCGCCTTCAATACGACCGCCACTTTCCGGCTCGTCGAGCAAGACGGGATCTGCATGTGGACCCACCAGCGTACGGAACCCGAACGGCTGGGCATGTATCTTTCCACCGAGGGAACGCTGGGAACCTATGTCGCGATGTGCCGCGAAACGACCTTTCCGGAAAACAAGCCACAAGCCGTCCAGTTTCGCCACGCCGAACCTGCCGGGTCCCGGGCCGCCCTGGAAGCCTATTTCCGGTGCCCCGTCTCCTTTGGTGCAGACATTGACGCAATCATCCTGCCCGAAGAGCGGCTGGACCGTCCGAATGCTATCGGAGATGAAAGCATCTGGCGGTTCCTGACATCCCATATCGAAGAAACGCTTGTCGATGAACCGTCCGAAGACGCGCTCGACCGCCGGGTTATCCTCCAGATCGCGAACATGCTGAGCGAAGGTATCCCCACCCTCGCCGACATCGCTTCATCCCTTGGAATGAGCGCGCGAACCCTGCAGCGCCGCCTGTCCGAACAGGGATATACATTTCAGGCGCTCGTAGACGAGGCCCGCCGGCAAATGGCGGAAAAATTCCTGTCCGATACGCGCTACTCCATCGCCGAAGTGGCGTTCCTGACCGGCTTTTCAGAGCAAAGCGCTTTTACACGCGCTTTCAAACGCTGGGCCGGTCAGACTCCCGGCTCTTTTCGTGACGGGACGCAGGAACGCAGGATCTGAGCCCGGCTCAGAGGACATAGTGATCGCCTGACGCCCTTACCGTAATGTCGCCGATGGACACGCCTTTGGGCTGATTGATCGCATAGATGATCTGATCGGCGATGAATTCAGGGTCCAGCACAACATAATCCATCTGCTCGGGATCAATGTTGGATGCGTCCACGGCTCCTTCCTGGTACTGTCCGATAAGCTCCACAAATTCCCCGGCATTCTGGCCAACGATACCTATAACGGCCGCAGGGTTGACGACACCGGCGCCGAGCCCTGTCCCGGGCACGCCGGTTGGCTTCACGATCGTCACCTTGATTTTTCCCCGCGCCTCGACCCTCAGCGATTCCGACAGGAAGTTCACAGCGGATTTTGTCGCGCCATAGACTGCCGCGCCATAAGTTGGAAAATTGCCATAGATCGACGAGACGTTGATGACGTGCCCCTCCCCCTGCGCCATCATCTGATCGAAAACACAGACAATGCCATTGAGCACGCCCTTGAAATTGATGTCGATACAGCGATTCCACTTTTCAAGCGCCGCCTGATGGTCAGCATAGAGAGCGAGCGGCATGATACCGGCATTGTTCAGCATGACATCGACCCGCCCGTAGGCGCTTGTTGCGGCGCGTGCCAATGCGTTCATCTGATCGATGCTGGTGACGTCTGCCGGAACTGCCTGCGCGGTCCCACCTGCATCGCAAATTTCCGCAACGCTTTTCTGAAGCGCTTCTTCGTCAATATCGGCACAGGTGACCTTTGCGCCGAGCGCGGCGGCCTTGGCGCTGACGAGTTTTCCGAAACCGCCAGCCGCGCCTGTGACGATAATCGATTTGCCTTCGACGTAGTTTTTCTTGTCCATGTGTCCCTCCTGCTGAGCCAGCGCCGATTTGCTGTGTTCAGGAGGTCATATCAATTCACCATTCCAGACCGTAGACCAAGAGGTGCCCTCGCGGCACAAACCGCGTAACTTCCGTTCAGGAACGGAGACCTGAGCGCCCGCGATCCCCAATATTAAAAATTTTGGGCCGCCGGGGAGTGCAATACCGAAGCGATTGGCATAGTCTTCTCCCAAGGGAATAACGTCAGAAAGTCGGAGCAGGAAATGGCTACTCTCAAGATCAACGGACAAGTGATGACGGTTGACGTTGACGAGTCGACCCCTCTGCTTTGGGTCCTGCGGGAACAACTAGGCCTGACCGGAACCAAATATGGCTGCGGAATCGCCGAATGTGGCGCATGTACGATCCATATTGACGGTCAATCCGTCCGGTCCTGCGTCTATCCCGTGGGCGCGCTGGCCGGCGATGAGGAAATCACAACGATCGAGGGGCTTTCCGAAGACGGAAGCCACCCGGTCCAGCAAGCCTGGGTCGAACTCGATGTGCCGCAATGCGGCTACTGTCAGCCCGGCATGATCATGGCAGCCGCAGGCCTCCTGAATGAAAACCCAGACGCAACCGACGAAGACATCGACGCCGCCATCACCAATATCTGCCGGTGCGGGACCTTCACACGCGTCCGCAAGGGCATTCATCTGGCCAAAACCAAGAAAGCCTGAGGAGGGAACGATCCATGACGTCTATAGCAGGCATCTCCCGCCGCGGATTTATCGTCGGCACCGGCGCCACCGGCCTGACAATCGGTATCCTCTCAGCTTGCGCACCGGGCGATAAGGACGCACCGGCAGACGCTGGCCCGCCACCACCGGAAGTGAACGCATGGGTCCATATCGGCACCGACGATGTGGTCACGATCCGTATCGCCCGCTCGGAAATGGGTCAGGGCACTCTGACTGGCCTGGCGCAGCTGGTCGCCGAGGAGCTGGAATGCAATTGGGACTATGTGAAGACCGAATATCCGACGCCGGGCGAGAACCTCGCGCGTGACCGGGTGTGGGGCGACTTCCTGACGGGCGGCAGCCGGGGGATCCGCACCAGTCAGGACTATGTGCGCGAAGGCGGTGCGGCCGCCCGCATGATGCTGGTTCAGGCGGCCGCCAACCGCTGGGGCGTGCCTGTCGAAGAATGTTCCGCCGCCAAGAGCATCATCACACACGACCCGACCGGCAAGACCTTGCGATTCGGCGAAGTCGTAACAGACGCAGCAGAGCTGCCCGCACCGGAAACTGTCCCACTGAAGGATCCTTCCGAATGGGAGCTGATCGGCAAGCCGGTGAAGCGGCTGGACACGGTCGACAAAGTCACCGGGAAACAACTCTACACCACTGACATGAAGATGGACGGCATGCTCAATGCTGCCGTCAAGGCGGCGCCGAAACGCGGCGGAACGCTGAAATCGTTCGATGCAGAGGCTGTCAGCTCGATGCCCGGCGTGAAAGCGGTGGTGAAGGTCGATGACACCGCCGTCGCCGTGGTGGCCGATTATTGGTGGCAGGCAAAGACGGCGCTCGACGCGCTGCCCATCGAATGGGAAGCCGGCGAAGGCTCCGACTTTTCGAGTTCCGCCTTCGAGGCGGACCTGATTGAGGGGCTGACGGCCAGCGAAGCCTTTGTGGGCAACAAGGTGGGCGATGTCGATGCGGCCTTTGACGGGGCTGCTCAGGTCATCGAAGCCCGCTACAACGCTCCCCACCAGAACCATGCCTGTATGGAACCCATGAACGCCATCGCGCTCTGGACCGAAGATAAGTGCGAGGTCTGGTGTCCGACGCAGAATGGCGAAGCCGCACTGGCCGCCGCTTCGGAAGCGGCAGACCTGCCGATCCAGCAGTGTGAAGTCTACAAACAGCTTCTGGGCGGTGGTTTTGGGCGCAAAGGCGCCACGGATTACATCTCGCAAACCGTCAAAATCGCAAAGCAGATGCCGGGGACTCCGGTCAAATTGCTCTGGTCCCGTGAAGAAGACATGGAGCAAGGCTTCTACCATCCGACCACCAAGGCTCGTTGCCAGGGCGCACTGGATGCGGACGGCAATCTCCTTGGCCTGAAGATCCGGATCTCCGGCCAGTCCATCCTGGCGGGCATCATGCCTCAGGCCCTCGTGGACGGCATGGACATTGTCGTGTTCCAGGGGCTGCTGCCTTCCGGCATCGACCCCCGCGTCGAAGACCAGACAATGAAGTACACCTTCCCGTCGCTGCTGGTGGATCATGCAATGCGCAACCCGCCTGTCCGGCCGGGTTTCTGGCGCGGCGTGAACGCCAACCAGAATGCCATCTATCTGGAATGCTTCATGGACGAGCTTGCCCACGCAGCAGGCCGCGATCCGTTGGAGTTCCGGCTGGCGCACCTCAAGGACAGTCCGAAAATGGCAGCTGTCCTGCAGGCAGTGGCTGACAAGTCCGGATGGGGCGCCGATGACGGATTGTCCCGCGGGCTCTGCGGCTTCTACTCCTTCGGCAGCTATACTGCGGCCTGTGCGGAAGTGACTGTCGACGATGACGGCGTCCTGAAGATGCACCGCATCGTCGCGGCGACCGACCCCGGCTATGCCGTGAACCCACAGCAGATCGAAGCACAGGTCTTCGGCTCGTTCGTCTACGGTCTTTCAGCGATGCTGCATGAGGAAATCACCTTCGAAGACGGCGAGACGCAGCAGAAGAATTTCAACACCTACAATTCGATGCGGATCGCCGAAATGCCGGACGTTGAAACCCTTGTCATGCCATCGGGCGGATTCTGGGGCGGTGTGGGTGAACCCACAATCGCCGCCGCACCGCCAGCCGTGCTGAACGCAATCTTCGCTGCGACCGGAAAGCGGATCCGGCAATTGCCCATCAAGGACCAGGCGCTGAGATAGAAATGGTCAAGCCGTCAGGAAAGCTGACCGCCTTCGCTTTGCTCTCGCTTCTTGTCTGCGCCTGTGAGTCGGCGCCGGCCAGGATGCAAACAGAAGATGCCCTCGGCGAGGCTGCCGATCTTGGCGCACCTGCCATCCTCGCGCTCTCCTGCTCCGGTTGTCACGGGCCGGACGGCGGCGCGATTGCCAGCCTTGATGGACGCGCGCCAGAAGAAATCCGTCTGCCCCTGCTTCGGTACAAGAACGATGATGATGGCGGCAGCGTCATGCACCGCATGATGCGCGGATACAGCGAAGCAGATATCGACGCCATCAGCATCTATCTTGCGGAAACGGTTGCGGAATGACGGACGCTTTTCTCAACAGACGCGATCTCCTGCTGTCGCTCTCCGGAGTAACCGCCCTTGCCGCTCTGCCTTTTCCGGCCGCAGCACAAGTCCGCGCCCGCCTAGTGGTTGTGGGAGGCGGCTTTGGCGGCGCAACGGCAGCCCGCTTCCTGAAACGCACCATGCCGGCCGCATCGGTGACACTTATAGAACCGAACGCGGAATACTATGCCTGCCCCTTCAGTAATCTGGTGATTACCGGCCTGCGTGACCTATCAGAGCAACGCTTCGGCTACGATACGCTGAAAGCCGAGGGCATAGACATCGTTCCGGACCTGGCCGTCGATGTTGACCCCGTCGCCCGGACAGTCTCCGTGAAATCCGGTGGCACCTTTGCCTACGATAAACTCATCCTGTCGCCGGGAATCGATTTCCGCTGGGGCGCGATTGAAGGCTATGACCAGGCCGCTGCCGAACTGATGCCGCACGCCTGGAAGGCCGGTCCTCAGACCGTGTTGCTTCGCAAGCAGCTTGAAGCCATGGAAGATGGGGGCCTTGTCGCCATTTCCGTCCCGCCTGCCCCTTTCCGCTGCCCGCCGGGCCCTTATGAGCGCGCCAGCCTGATCGCTTACTATCTGAAGGTCCACAAGCCGAACTCCAGGCTTCTCATTCTGGACGCACAGGACAAGTTTTCGAAACAACCCTTGTTCGAACAGGCCTGGGCTGATCTGTACCCGGATATCATTGAGCGATACGGCGCCGATGAATTCGGCCGCGTCGTTTCGGTCGCGCCCGCATCCGGCATTCTGTCGACAGAATTCGAAGATGTTCGTGCCGATGTCGCCAATGTCATTCCGCCCCAGCAAGCTGGTGCGATCGCGCACAAGGCCGGCGTCGCTGACGGAACGGGCTGGTGCCCGATCGACCCACTGGCTTTCAGCTCGACGCTACAGCCCGACATTCACGTCATCGGCGATGCGACGATTGCCTCGCCCATGCCGAAGTCCGCCTTCTCGGCCAATCTGCAGGCCAAGCTGTGCGCCTTGCAGATTGCGGCAATCCTCTCAGGCCAGACACCTGAACCGACGACCCTGACCAATACCTGCTATTCCTACCTTTCCGGCGACACCGCCGTTTCCATCACCGGTGTCTACACAAATGCGGATGGTACGCTGCAATCGGTTGCCGGATCCGGCGGCCTCAGCCCGTTGATGGCTGACGACATTGTCCGGCGGAATGAAGCGCTGCAGGCCAGAACCTGGTTCCACACGATTACCGGGCAGACCTTTGGATGAGACCAGCCGCTGCAGCCGCCTTGCTGTGCCTCCTTGTCCCGTGTGCCTGCAGCCAGGCATCGAATGACCGGCTGGCCAGTCCGGTAACAATTGTCGGGGATGCCGTTCCAGCCCCGCTTGAGGGCCTGCAAGGTGACACGCAGCGCGGGCAGCAGGTTTTCACATCGCGGGACAGCGGGCATTGCCTGCTCTGCCACCAGTTGGCGAGCCTCGACGCTGAGTTTCAGGGCAATGTCGGGCCGCCCCTGACCGGTATCGGCGCCCGGCTGGATGCAGGCCAGATCCGGTACCGCATCATTGACGCCCAAACCATTTGGCCGGACACTGTCATGCCAGCCTACTACCGGACAGACGGGCTTCGTCAGGTCGGCGAGGCCTATAGGGGCGCCCCGGCGCTCAGCGCCCAGGAGATCGAAGACCTGGTCGCCTTTTTGGAAACGCAGACAGACTGATGCAGACAGGCCGTGAGAAACAGACAAGGCAGCTCCTGACGCGCCGCGCCATTCTGGCGTCGACAGCCGCCGTGGCTGTGGGCTCTTTTCTTGCCCCGGCCGCCTTCGCGACCCCGGAAGATGCGGATCAGGCCATCCGCGACCTGTTCGGAGACCGCCCCATTAATGAAGGCCGGGTGCAGGTCACCCTTCCGCCGATCGCAGAGAACGGCAATTCGGTGCCAGTGGGGGTGACCGTGACCAGCCCCATGAGCGAAGACGATTATGTGAAGCAGATCGTCATCCTGTCCCCTCGAAATCCCATCGCGACCATCGCCCGGTTCCAGTTGGGGCCGCAGGCCGGCCGCGCCGACATCTCTACCCGCGTGCGAATGGCAGGCACCCAGACCCTGCGGGTCGTTGCAGAGATGAGCGATGGCACGCTGTGGTCCGGAACCGGCAGCACCTATGTCACGCTCGCAGCGTGCATCATCGGTTGAGGGAGGCAACGCAGACATGATCCGCATATCCGCACCCGAAACAGCCACCGCCGGTGAGATCATCGAATTGAAAGCGATGATCCAGCACCCGATGGAAACGGGCTATCGCCGCGACTCCAAGGGCGAAACCATCCCACGGAACATTATCAAGCAGTTCCGCTGCACCTATGACGGCAACATCATCTTTGAAGGCGAGTTCTTTCCCGGCATCGCAGCCAACCCTTTCCTCACCTTCCACGCCCGCGCGACCCGCACGGCCACAATCGAGTTCAGCTGGACTGACCAGCATGGCGAGCGCTGGAGCGAAGAACGGCTGTTGACGGTGTCATGAGGCGGCTTTGGCTTCTCGCGCTTCTCCTTGCGGCCTGTAGCGGACAGAAGGCGGAATACGCTCCCCAGAGCCAGCTCGCCCCGGAGACCATCCAATCCGGCTACACCTTCCTCCAGCCGGAAACGCAGGCCTTGCAGGATGATGATTTTGCCAATCCGGGCTTCCTGTGGGTGGATAAGGGAGGTGCCTTGTTCCACGAAACTCCGGATACGGGCGCGCCTGCCTGTGCCTCCTGCCACACTCCGGACAATCGTCCGCTGACCGGCGTTGCGGCGCACTATCCGGCGGTGGATGAGGAAACAGGGAAACTGATGAACATCGAAGCACGCATCAATGCCTGCCGCACGCGCCATCAGGACCTTGCCCCACTGGACTATGAAAGCGACGCGCTTCTGGGGTTGACGGCTTATGTCGCGAGTCTCGCGCGGGGCGTGCCCGTATCCGTGAATATCGATGGTCCGGCCAGGGACTATTACAAGGCTGGAGAAAACTACTTCTTCCTTCGCAAAGGGCAGTTCAACCTCGCCTGCAGCCAATGCCACAATGACAATTGGGGAAAGAAGCTACGGGGAGACACAATCAGCCAGGGGCACGGCAACGCCTTTCCGGCCTATCGCATGGAATGGCAGACCTTCGGCTCGCTTCACCGCCGCTTGCGCGATTGCGATTCCGGCATCCGTGCTGAGCCACTGGACTATGGATCCGAGACCTATACGGCTGTGGAACTCTACCTCGCAAAACGGGCGGAGGGGCTAGCCATGGAATCCCCGGGAGTCAGACGGTGACAGCGAAGAACAAACCCGGCCTCAGCATCCGGATCGACCTGCCTGGCGGCGGGCGCTTCGGACCGGGCAAGGCGGCCCTGCTCGACGCGATTGCGGAGCTCGGCTCTCTCAACAAGGCCGCCCATGAACTGGGCATGTCCTATCCGAGGGCCCGCAAACTGGTCGAGGAAATGAACCGGGACTTCCAAACACCTCTCGTGCTTTCCAGTCAGGGCGGCGCGGATGGCGGCGGCTCCCGGCTATCCGATGCAGGCCAGGAATTGCGGGACCTGTACCACCAGCTGTGCAAACGGTCGCTCGCGCACAATGAAGCGCTTCTCGCGCGGATCGGCCAGGTAACAAATCAGGCACCAGTGCCGAAATAGGGCTGTCGCATTATAAACGACCATTTATAATGCCTGATATGGCCGGACCCGCTCCCCTATATGCCGAACATCCGCAGGATGTGCTGGGCCAGTGGCTCGCCTGGCGCCAGGCAGGGCCTGTTGCGCTTGTCGTGGTCGCCGCGACAGAGGGCGGCAGCGTCCGGTCGCCGGGCGCATTGATGGCTGTATCGGCATCAGGCCTTAAGTGTGGCTATATTTCCGGCGGGTGTGTGGATGCCGATGTCGTCCTGCAAGCCCGGCAAGCCATTGAAGAGGGAAAGCCCCGGCCGCTCCGCTATGGCACCGGGTCGCCATTTATCGACATGCCCCTGCCCTGCGGCGGCGCGATTGACATCATGATCCTGCCGGATGCGGATGCCACAGAGATTCAACGCTGCTACGACGCCTTGTCTGCACGCCAGCGGGCTTATCTCTCCCTGCCTGGTCTGGACGCGCCGTTCAGTTTTACACCAAAGCTCAGCATCCGGATTGCCGGGCGCGGTGCCGATGCCCTTGCCCTGGCACGACTCGTCCGGGCCAGCGGCTATGGTCTTTCGCTTCAATTGCGCGATGGGGAAGACGTCGACGAGGCCAAGCGGGACGGGTTCATGGATGTCGTTGCCTTGCAATCGCCAGACAGCCTTCCGGACCTCTCAGATGATCCCTGGACGGCCTTCATCCTGATGTTCCACGATCCGGATTGGGAAGCAGCCCTGCTGATACAGGCGCTGTCCGGGACGGCATTCTATGTCGGCGCGGTCGGCAGCCGAAGGACCCAGGAACGCCGGCGGGCACGCCTCGCTGAGGACGGTCTCCCCACCACCAGCATAGACCGTGTTCGAGGCCCCATCGGGCTGATCCCCTCCATGCGGGACGCGTCCATGCTCGCCGTCTCCGCACTCTCCGAAATCATTGCGGCCTACAAGGAGACACAGCTCAGTCCATTCGCGAAAACCGCAATTCTCCTCCTCGCCGCTGGACAATCTGCGCGCTTCTCCAGCGGAGACAAACTTCAGGCTGACCTGGGCGGGCGGCCCATTCTTGGCCATGCTGCAAGCCTGCTTCAGAACACGCCGGCCGCAGCGCGGATTGCGGTCATCGGACCCGGTCAGGAAGGCCGCGGGCGCCTGCTGAAGACCAAAGACTGGCAGATCGTGGAGAACCCGGACAGCGCAGCCGGGCAATCGACCAGCCTGAAAGCCGGTATCGCCGCCATACGCGAAATGCCGGGAATCGAGCGCGTCCTCATCCTTCTGGCAGACATGCCATTTGTCTCCGAGTCGCATCTCCTTGCATTGAGCAGCGCCATGGCGCCTGAAACAGACGCCGTCATGTCCAGCATGGGAGACATCCTGTGCCCGCCGGCAATGTTTTCGGCCCGCACATTTGATCAGTTATCGAACGTCAGCGGCGACGCAGGCGCAAAAAAGGTTTTCAACGCGCTGGACAGTACGGAAAGGGTATCCATTCCCGACAGCGAAGCCATCGATATCGACACGATTGAAGACCTGGCCCGCGCCGCCAGCACTCAGCCCGCATAGGAAGGTATATTTTGGTCTACCTTCTTCCCCTCATCTTCTTCGTGACAGCGGCCCTCTACGCAAGCGTCGGGTTCGGCGGCGGCTCAACCTATAATGCCGTCCTGATCCTTTCCGGTGCGGACTTCCGGATCGTTCCGTTGATCGCATTGGCCTGCAACATCCTTGTCGTCTCCGGCAACACGATCCGGTACGCGATGACAGGCAATCTCGACTGGCGGGCCCTTCTGCCTGCGCTCGCCTTGTCCGTCCCACTTGCCTGGCTTGGCGGACGTGTGCCTGTCAGCGAGTTTGTATTTTCCGCCCTGCTTGGAGTCACACTCCTTCTGACGGGTCTGTCCATGCTGTTCCAGCGCCGCTGGAAACGCCCGGCGGATGCGCCTGCCGCTTCGCGTGCGCTCGTCCTGATGCCGGTGGGCGCCGCGACAGGGTTCCTGGCCGGTCTTGTCGGGATCGGCGGCGGCATCTTTCTCGCGCCGGTTCTCTACTGGATCCGGTGGAGCCATGAGAAAGCCATCGCAGCGGCGTGCAGCCTGTTTATCCTGCTGAATTCCATGTCCGGCCTCGCCGGGCAGGCGGCAAAACTCAGCAGTGTCGGAACGCTGCAGCTGGCCAAGCCTTACCTGCCGCTTCTTCCCGCGGTCCTGATCGGGGGCTGGCTCGGCAACCGTTTCGGCGTTCTGAAGATGCAGCCGGATCACCTTCGTCAGGGAACGGCCATTCTTATTCTGATCGTGGCAGTCCGGCTGCTTTACAAAGTGTGGAGGACGACCTAGCCCAATGACATTGACCTCCCCGCCCCCATTGCTCGACAAGTTTGGCCGTCAGGTCACCTATCTCCGGCTATCTGTCACGGACCGGTGCGACCTGCGCTGCAAATACTGCATGGCCGAGGCCATGACCTTCCTTCCGAAGAAAGAGCTTCTGACGCTTGAAGAACTGGAATTCGTGACACAGGCATTCATCCGCCGCGGAGTCCGCAAAGTCCGGATCACAGGCGGAGAACCGCTTGTCCGAAAAGGTATCATGACCCTTTTCAGCCAACTCGGCGAACAGCTCGGACAAGGTCTCAAAGAGCTGACCCTGACGACCAACGCGACCCACCTCTCGCAATATGCAGGCGATCTCGCCAACGCTGGCGTGCGTAAGGTGAATGTCTCCCTCGATACGCTGGATCCGGCGCGCTTTGTCGACATCACCCGCCGTGACCAACTGGCTCAGGTTCTGGATGGCATCGCTGCGGCCAAAGCGGCCGGCCTGAAAGTGAAGATCAATACGGTCGCGCTCAAGCACCAGAACATGGATGAAATCCCGGACATCATCGCCTGGGCCCATGGCGAAGGACACGATATCTCTCTGATCGAAGTCATGCCGCTTGGCGACACCGGAGAAGACCGGTTCGACCAGTATGTTCCTCTAGACATGATCCAGCAGCAGCTTGAGCAGCGCTGGACCCTGACACAGGAAACGGAGCGGGATCCGCTGGCGGGCCCGTCGCGCTATTTTCGTATCAGGGAAACCGACGGCCGGGTTGGATTTATCACGCCACTGACAAACAATTTTTGCGCCGGATGCAACCGGGTCCGCGTCACCTGCACCGGGCGGATCTATATGTGCCTCGGTCAGAATGATCATATCGACCTGCGCACGCCGCTCCGGGAATCTGACGATCCCGAACAGGCTTTGGACGAAGCGCTGGACGCCGCATTATTTGCCAAACCGGAAAAGCATGACTTCTCAATCCGATCCCCCGGCGAGGCGCCGACCCTGCCGCGGCACATGTCTGTGACAGGAGGTTAGCGATGGCGCGCATCCTCTACTTCGGAAAACTGTCCAGCATTTACGGCGAACTGTCGGAGACAGCAGAGCTTCCCGCTTCCGTCGCCGACACCGCGGCGCTCCGTTCCTGGATCGACCAGACCCGGGGCTTTGACGGCGCACTTTTGCACCCGAGCGTCCGGGTCGCGGTAAATAATGAAATTGTCGACGATCCCTCGCCAGTTTCCGATGCGGACGAAATCGCCTTCATGCCCCCGGTCGGAGGCGGCTGAACATGATTCGGGTGACAGACCAGCCCTTCCGGATTTCCGACGCCGTCGCCGACTTTGAAGCGCAAGCGGCCGGTGCCGGCGCCATTGTTACCTTCTCCGGCCTGGTCCGTCCGCAGGCGGAGGGCGAAGACGTGACCACCCTCTACCTTCAGGCCTATTCGCCCATGACGGAGAACGGCATCCGCAATGCCGTCAGTCAGGCACAGGACAAGTGGCCGCTGACGGCCGTTCAAGTGATACACCGGATCGGCGACATGTCTCCCGGTGACGCAATTGTCTTTGTGGCCACCGCCTCCGCTCATCGCCGCGCGGCGTTCGAGGCGGCCGATTTCCTGATGGACTATCTGAAGACCGACGCGGTCTTCTGGAAGAAAGAAGTCACGCCCTCGGGCACGCACTGGATTGAACCGCGCGCTGAAGACTACCGCGACCGGGAAAGATGGACTGAAGAAAAAGGAAGCTGACCCCCATGCATGGCATCAATGAAAGCCTCGAATTCAAGCCGGTGCGGATTGCTGTCCTCGTCGTCAGCGACACCCGCACGCTCGACACCGATACATCGGGCGCCACCCTGGTGCAGCGGCTTGAAACGGCTGGCCACGTTCTGGCAGACCGGAAAATCCTGCCGGACGACAAAGCCGCGATCCGGGCACAGGTCTCTGCCTGGATCGCCGATCCGGACGTCGACGTCGTGATCTCCAGCGGCGGCACCGGGCTGACCGGGCGGGATGTGACACCGGAAGCCATCACACCGCTGTTCGACAAGACGATCGAAGGGTTCTCCGTGATCTTCCATCAGGTCAGTTTCCAAAGCGTCGGCCTGTCGACGCTCCAGTCCCGCGCCGTTGCGGGGCTCGCTTCCGGTACATTCATCTTCTGCCTGCCCGGCTCCACCGGCGCCGTGAAGGATGGCTGGGACAAGGTCATCTCATTCCAGCTCGACAGCCGCCACAAGCCCTGCAATCTGGTGGAGCTGATGCCGCGCCTCATGGAGCATGAAGCATGAGCGAGCTCACCCATATCGGCCCGGACGGACATGCCCGGATGGTCGACATCGGCACCAAACAGGTCACCGAGCGGGTGGCCGTTGCCCGTGGGCGGATCACCATGTCTTCCAGCACAAGATCCCTCGCCCTGAACCGCGAGACAAAGAAAGGCGATCCGATCGCCATCGCGGAGCTCGCCGGCATCATGGCCGCCAAGAAGACGGCAGACCTGATCCCGCTTTGCCATCCCTTGCCGCTGACCAATGTCGAAGTCAGGATCGCCGCCGCAGAGCCGGACGCACTGGAAGCCACGGCGACCGTCCGCACCACAGGCAAGACCGGCGTGGAGATGGAAGCCCTCACGGCGGTCTCGGCGGCCTGTCTCACGCTCTACGACATGCTGAAGGCCGTGGACAAAGCCATGGTCATTTCCGGCATCGAACTCCTCTCAAAGACCGGCGGCAAGTCCGGCGATTATCACAAGGCCAGCGAATGAGCGGCCTCATCCGAGTTGACGATGCCCTCCGGGCGCTTGCCCCGCATGCCCTGGATGCGGGCGAAGAGACCATCGGCACAGGCGAAGCGCTGGGCCGCATCCTGTCCCGCGATGTGCTCGCCGGCACCACAGCTCCGCCAGCGGATGTTTCGGCCATGGACGGCTATGCCGTCCGCCTGGCCGACACGGCAGACGCCGGCAGCGAGCTGCGCGTGACCGGCGAGATACCGGCAGGCACATTGCCCGCCCATGCAATCGGCCCCGGCGAGGCGATGCGTATTTTCACCGGCGCGCCCTTGCCCGGAGGCGCAGATCATATCCTCATCCAGGAAGAGGCAGACCGCTCGGGCGACGGGATCCGGGTGACGGTCCCGCAAACGGCGCACCAGCATATCCGCAAGGCCGGACGGGACTTTTCGGCTGGCGACAGTCTCGTTTCTGCCGGCACCTGTCTCACCCCGGCTGACCTTGGTCTGGCCGCTGCGGGCAACAATGCCACCGTTACCGTGCGCCGCCGGCCGGTCGTCGCCATCCTTCCCGGCGGGGATGAATTGCTGCCGCCCGGCAGTACGCTGTCGCCGGGCAAGATTATCGACTCCAATTCCACGGCACTTGCCGCGCTGGTGCGCAGCTGGGGCGGGGAGGCGCTCACGCCCGGCATTGCCGGAGATTCCGTGGCCGCCATCCGGGCGATGATCGATGCCGTAAAAGACGCAGACCTGATCCTGCCGGTGGGCGGCGCCTCTGTCGGCGACTATGACTATATGAAAGCCGCCTTTGCCGAGGCCGGGGCGGAGATCCTCTTTGCCGGCATTGCCGTGCGCCCCGGAAAGCCAACCTGGTTTGCCCGGCTGGGCCAGCAGCGCGTTCTGGGCCTTCCCGGCAATCCGGCGTCTGCCTTCGTTTGTGCGCAGCTGTTCCTCCGGACTCTGATGGTGAAAACGGCCGGCCCGGCAAACGTCTTCGAGGCGGAACTCGAAACCGGCATGCCGAAAGCGGGGTTCCGGGAGACCTATCTGCGTGCCGTATCCCGGCCGCAGGATGGCCGGACGATGGTCGCGCCGCTTGCAGATCAGGACAGCTCGCTTTTGCGCCCCTTGCAAACCGCCAATTGCCTGATCCGGCGACTGGCCAACGCCCCGGCCTGTGAGGCGGGTGAACCGGTGGAATGCGTGAAACTGGATTGAGCCAGCACCTTTGCCCGGACACGCGTCTCGCGCTCCGGCAAAAATCCTGATTGTGCGGTAAGCTCAGCTCGTGTCGGCGGGTGGCCAGTCGCGCAGGGCTTCGGTCAGCTGTACGGTGAGCGCGCCCGAGACGAGGCCGAGGGGCGCCGGCATGGCGTGGGTTCTTGGGACGGGCGCAATGTACGGCCGGGCCTCACCGTCTGCTTTCCAGCGCTGGATCGTGCGGGCGAGACACTTCGCGCGGCGTTTGCAGAATTTCAGCGTGTCCAGCATGGCTTCCCAGCGGGCGATGAGCGGCGCGGCGGGCACGGGGCCACGCGTCGGCACGGTGATCGGCCCATGCAGGAAGTCTGGCGCCTCACGCGCAGGCACCGGCAGGACGGAAAAGAACGCCTTGCGCTCTTCCGGTTCACCCTCACTCTTCTCGAAATAGTTGCTGCCCAGACGAGGCTTCACCGGCGCCAGCTCCACTTGCAGGGCCATGAGAAAGATCAGACGGCGGAGCAGCACGGCAAGGCGCTTCAGCTCCGCTGAGACGCGGTGTTTCAGTGTTTTCGGGATCAGCTCCGGATGCTTGAACAGATCTGCATTCACGCCGGTCTCTGCCACGGCGCGGGCAATCGTCTTAAAAGCGTGCGTGATGAAATCGGTGAGGTCTGTCATGGCGGAAAGACTGCCATGGGCGCGTATCAGACGGATAGAAAGCGCCCTCACCTCCCATACCCTCGCGGGCGCGGGCATGGGAGGTGAGGGATTGGCGCGAACCTATCCGCGAAGCCTCCAGCCATGACGAGGGGCGGACCAGAGCTGACCTCGTCATGACCATGCATGACCTGTCATGATTATAACGGACTATAGCGGACTATAGCGGATCAATCGCCCTCTTCGTTGCGGCGGGCGGCTTCGCGGAGGCGGGCGAAAAGGAGCGCGGGGTCTTCTTCGGAAACCTCTGCCTCATCAGGCGAGACATATTGCTCGTCATCCTCGTCCTCTTCCGCAAGAACGGGTTCGAACGGGTCTTCCTCGGCCACACCGGCCGCGGCTTCACGCTGGACTTCGAAGGCTTCCTCGATGTCGTCATCTTCCGCGTCATGCGCATCGGAGCGCAGGCGGCCGATGACGGTTTCGCCGCCGACCAGCGACTGGCCGGGCCAGATCAGCTTGCCCGAGCTGACCGGGATATAAAGATCGCACCAACCGCCCAGACGGCGCGTGCCGCACGGCTTGCCGAGACGGGCGATGTCGCCGGCATTCATGTCGATCTCGATGCGCGGGCCGAAGCCGCCGGACGCGAGGCGGATGCCGACCTGCTGGCCATGGCTTTCAAAACACATCCAGGCCCGGGAGAGGCCTTCATCATCTGCGCGCATGGCGATGGGAATGGAGGAATCGCCTTCTTCCAGCGTGACATGTTCCAGGCTGCCGGAAATCGGCGTGTAGACCTTGTTGGTGGAGACCGGCGCGGAGGAAATCCTCACGCGGGTCACCACCGGCGTGTGGAAGCGCAGTTCCGGCGGCGCCTCGACCTGTTTGATCGACACGACAATGCCGTCACACGGCGCGACAATACCGCTGGCGAGCTCCGGCGGGGTCCGCTGTGACCAGCGGGTGGCCAGCAGCGTCGCGATGAAGGCGAGAAAACCAAGCCAGAACAGCGGCGCCCAGAGCCAGCCCAGCAGCAAGGCGCCGAGGAACACGGCAAATGCCACGACGATGCCTTCGATGTCGAAGCCACCATTCAGCCAGGGCGTGGACTTGTGGTCCAGGTCATCCATGATTGCGCACGCTTTCCTATTCCGAGCTCTTATTCCGCCACGAGTTCGAGATTCGCACTCCGGGCCTGTCTTTCCCACATATCAGCATATTTCCCGTGCTTTGACAGCAGGGTGGCGTGATCTCCGCGTTCGATCACCTGCCCGGCTTCCAGAACGAGGATTTCGTCTGCCGATTTCACCGTGGAAAGCCGGTGGGCGACCATCAGCGTGGTACGGCCCTGCGAGGCCTCGTCGAGCGCTTCCTGAACGGCATGTTCGGTGGCGCTGTCGAGCGCGGACGTCGCCTCGTCCAGCACGAGGATGGCCGGGTCTGCGAGAATGACGCGGGCGATGCCGACGCGCTGTTTCTCGCCGCCGGAGAGCTTCAGGCCGCGTTCGCCGACGCGGGTGTCCCAGCCTTCCGGCAGGCTTTCGATGAATTCGAGCAGCTGGGCCCGGCGCGCGGCGTCGCGAACCTCCTCATCGGTCGCTTCGGGCCGCGCATAGGCGATGTTGCGGCGGATCGTGTCGTTGAAGAGGACCACATCCTGCGGCACAAGGCCGAGCGCACGGCGCAGGGATTCCTGCGTCAGGTCGCGCACATCATGGCCATCGACCAGCACGCGGCCGGATTTGACGTCATAGAATCGGAACAGCAGCTTCAGCAGGGTCGATTTGCCGGCGCCGGAGGTGCCGACGAAGGCAATCTTCTTGCCAGGGTCGAGGGTGAAGCTGACATCCTGCACACCGACGGCGCGGCCTTCATGGCTGAAGGAGACATGCTCGAAGGCGACACTGCCGACGGGATGGGCGAGTTCGATGGCATCCGGCGCGTCGGTGATCTCGGCCTTCATGTCGAGCAGGCCGTAGAGCTTTTCGAGGTCCACCGCGCCCTGCTTGATCTCCCGCCAGGCCCAGCCGAGGATGTTCAGCGGGGCATAGAGCGACAGCATCATCAGCATGACCGCTGTCAGGTCGCCAATCTCCATCTTGCCGTGGATGACATTCCAGGCCGACAGGACCAGCACGGCGGCGAGGCCGGCATTCATCACGAAAGCCTGCGTGGCGTTCAGGATGTACATCGACCGCACGGTCTCGACATAATGGTGATTGTAATTGGCCATCGCCTTGCCGAAGCGGTCGGTTTCCCGGCGCTCTGCAGCGAAGGATTTCACCGTCTCAAAATTGGTGAGGATGTCGACCGATGTGGCGCGGAAATGCGTGTCCGCCTCATTCATCTTGCGGCGCTGGCGCACGCGCCATTCGGTGATGATGACCGTGGCGATGACATAGATGGCGATGGTGGCGACCGCGATCAGCGACAGCTTGTAGTCATAGGCGACGCCGAGCGCGACCGAGGCGAGGATCAGCCGTACGAAGGTCGGCCCGATATTGAAGGCGAGGAAGCGGATCAGATAGTCGATGGCGCTGGCACCGCGCTCGATCACGCGGTTGAGGGCGCCGGTGCGCCGGGTCTGGTGGAAGTTCAGCGACAAGAGCTGCGCATGGCCGAAGGCGTCGACGCTGGCCACACGCTGGGCGTCCTGGCTGACCGGCGAGAACAGCCAGTCGCGCATCTGGGGCATGGCGCCGGCCAGAAAGCGCACGCCGATCCCGAAGGCGAGCCAGATGGCCGCCGTGCCGAAGGCCGCAGGCGCGCCGCCGGACGGGGCAACCTGGTTTATCGCATGGCCAACGACCAGCGGCGAGACGACTTCCAGAACGGACGCGCTCAGCGTCAGCAGGATGGCAATCGCGATCACCGGGCGCCATTTCGCCAGTTCCGGCCGCCATAGCAGCTTCAGAATGCGCACAATCGACTGGCCGAGACCGCCATCGGCGCTGTCGATCTTGTCGTGGTTCTGGCTGGCATGTGGAGGACTCATTCCCCGGGATATGGGGCCGTTTGGGGCCGCAGGGAACCCGAAAGCACCGCTTTGGGCCTGAAATGGCCTGATTTTCGCGCTGGCGCGGGCATAAGGCGCCCCATATGAGGGATAGAAAGAGAAAAGAAAACGAGGTTCAGGGAATGTCGAATTTGCGGTCGGTCTGTGTGTATTGCGGCGCATCGAATGACGTGCGGCCGGACTATATCGCGCTGGCAGAACGGCTGGGGCGGGAGCTGGCCAAACGCGACATCCGCCTCGTCTATGGCGGCGGCGGCGTCGGCCTGATGGGCGCCTGCGCCCGGGCCGCGCATGAGTCGGCGGGCGACGTGCTGGGCATCATGCCCCGCTTCCTGCTGACCAAGGAAATGATCTACGAGGATGTCGAGCACCGCATCGTCGAGGATATGCACACCCGCAAGCAGATGATGTTCGAGGAATCCGACGCCTTCATCGTGCTGCCGGGCGGCATTGGCACGCTGGAGGAAGCGGTGGAGATCCTGTCCTGGGCCCGCCTTGGCCTGCACGCCAAGCCGATGGCGTTCCTGGACGAGGACGGCTTCTGGTCGCCCTTTTTCGATCTGATGGGCCACATCATCGATGGCAAGTTCACGCCGGAAAGCTTCCGCGCGGCGCTGGTGCACAGCGACACGCCGGAAAAGGCGATCGATGCCCTGTGTGAGCGGATCGTGATGCTGGGCCAGTAAGGCTTCAGCCGGCGCCTAGACGCCGGTGAAGCCCTCGACTTCCTCAGCCGTCTTCTTCGTGAAGTCCATGCCCAGCGACAGGACCAGCGCCGAGGCGATGAAGATCGACGAATAGGTACCGATAAAGATACCGAAAATCAGCGCGAAGCTCATACCCTGCAGCACCGGGCCGCCGAGGAAATAGATCGCGAACAGCGAGATCAGCGTCGTGCCGGAGGTCAGCAAGGTCCGAGACAGGGTCACGTTCAGCGACATGTCGATGACTTCGCGGTCCGGCATCTTCTTGTACTTGCGGCGGTCTTCCCGGATTCGGTCGAACACGACGACCGTGTCGTTCATGGAGTAACCGATGATCGTCAGCAGGGCCGCGATGGAGGTCAGGTTGAACTCGATCCGCAGCAGCGCGAACATGCCGAGCGTGATGATCACGTCGTGCGCCAGCGCCGCAATGGCGCCGACCGAGAACTGCCACTGGAAGCGGAACCAGATATAGACGAGCATCATGGCCAGCGCGACGACGAGCGCGGTGATCCCGTCCGTAAACAGTTCCTGCGAGACTTTCGGACCGACCGAGTCGTTACGCAGGAAATCACCATTCTCCACACTGAGGCCGAACTTTTCGGACAATGTCTCGACGATCAGTTCGTTCGTGGCGCCAGAGGCGCGTTCGGCCTTCTGTTCTTCCGAAAGCGACTTGAAATCTTCGCCCAGCAGCTCCGGCGGCGCTTCCCCGAACTTTACCACGACGATCTCGCGGCCATCGGTGCCGCGGGCACTGTTGACCTCGGCATTGATCGGCATGGCTTCGCGCACGGCCGGTACGGTGACGGTGTCCGTCTTGGCCAGTTCCATCACGGTGCCGCCGGCAAAGTCGACGCCGAAATTCAGGCCGCGCGTTCCCAGCAGGAAAGCCGAGCCCGCAATCAGGATCATCGAAAACAGGGCCCCGGCAATCCGGAAGCTCATGAAGGGGATTTTGGTCCGGTCGGGCCAGTATTTGATCAGCATCGCGTCTCTCCTGCCCCTAAATTCCGAACCGCTTGGGTTTCATCAGTTTCATGTATCCGACCGTGATCATCCGGGTCACGACATAGGCCGTGAACACGGAGGTCACGATGCCGATGGACAGGGTCACGGCGAAGCCTTTCACCGGGCCTGAGCCCAGCAGGTAAAGGATTGTCGCCGCGATCAGCGTGGTGATGTTGGCGTCCATGATGGTCGAGAGGGCACGCTCGTAACCGGCCTGCGTCGCCGTCCATGGCGAGCGGCCTTCGCCCTGCTCTTCGCGAATCCTTTCGAAGACCAGCACGTTGGCGTCCACCGCCATACCGATGGTCAGGATGATACCGGCGATCCCCGGCAGGGTCAGCGTGGCGCCGACGCCGGAGAGGCCGGCAAAGATCAGGATGATGTTGCAGGCCAGCGAAAGCACGGCGAAGAAGCCGAGCGTGCCGTAGATCAGCACCATGAAGACAGCGACTGCGGCGAGGCCGATCAGGGCAGCGGTGTAACCGGCATTGATCGAGTCCTGCCCAAGGGTCGGGCTGACCGTCCGCTGGTCGAGGAATTGCAGTTTGGCCGGCATTTCACCCGCTTCGATGATGGCTGCCAGGTCGATGGCTTCCTGCTGCGAGAACGTCCCGGTGATGCGGACGTTTCCGCCCGGGATCGGCTCGTCGATGCGCGGCGCCGACATGACCTTGTCGTCCAGCACGATCGCGAATTGCTTGCCGGTGTTCTTGGCGGTTGTCTCGTAGAACTTCCGCGCGCCATTGCCGTTCAGGCGGAACGTGATCTGCGGGCGGTTCTGCTCGTCGAAGCTCTGCGCGGCATTTGCCACGTCAGACCCGACGATTTCGGGGATATTGTTGATCAGGTACGGAATGTCCTGATCGTCATACAGAAGACGGTAGCCCGGCTTAACGGCGCCTGCCTGGGCGGCCTGGATCGCGGCGGCGCTGGAGTCGACGATGTTGAAAGTCATCCGGCCGTCGCGGTTCAGCAGGTCTTTCAGGCGCTGCGGATCCGGTTCGCCCGGCGCTTCCAGGATGATACGGCTGTTGCCCTGCGGCGTGATCGAGATTTCCGACACGCCTTCCGGGTCGACCCGGCGGCGGACGATGGTCATCGTCTTGCCGAGGGCCTCTTTCAGCAGCGATTCCTCTGCCGCCTGCGGCACGGTGATCGTGATCGTGTCCTTGCCGGTGATGCGCATCTCGTACATCTGCGCGCCGCCGATGACACCGCCGACCGGGCCGTTCAGCTTCTGCAGGCGCTTCAGTGCGTCCTCGGTGCGGAAATTGCCGTCAGCATCCGGGCGGGTCAGGCGAACGACCAGTTCCCGGCCTTTGACTTCCGGCAGATTGAAGATCCGGTCGGAGGCCGGCGTCGTCAGCGCGGAGGAGACATCGCGCGACAGCACGTCCAGCCGGTTGGCCACGACTTCGTCCGCCTGGATTTCCATCATCAGGTAGACGCCGCCCTGAAGGTCCAGCCCCAGATTCACACCCTTCTTCGGCATCCAGCCCGGCGCGCCGGACATGTTCACCACATTCGGAAGCGCCAGGATGACGCCCCACACAAGAACCAGGAAAATCAGGCCTAACTTC